>Ga0194112_10001402_pt1 | contig 35455 bp, 31 predicted proteins | sample TA2MahC400mmetaG_FD_146191 | JGI IMG/M metagenome (GOLD analysis project Ga0194112, IMG submission 146191) | Freshwater microbial communities from Lake Tanganyika, Tanzania - TA2015016 Mahale Deep Cast 400m | ecosystem: Environmental > Aquatic > Freshwater > Lake | place: Tanzania: Lake... | reverse complement strand
ATCCATATCGGTATGGAGAGCGGTTATGATCCCCTTTTACAATTCGTGAATAAGGGAGTCACCGCTGCTGAGCATATCGAGGGCGGGAGGAAGATATTGGAAGCGGGCATATCTCTGTGCGAATATATCATGCCGGGTCTCGGAGGAAACCGATGGTCGAGAGAGCATGCAGAGGAAACGGCAAGGGTGATCAATCAGATAAATCCTGATTATGTAAGATTGCGGTCCCTCCATGTTGTCGAAGATACTGGTCTTTTTGAGATGATGAAAAAGGGTGATTTTACACCGCTCGGCGACGAAGACATTGTGAGGGAAATAAGGTTATTTATAGAACATCTTGATGGTGTCGAAACGACCATAGTGAGTGATCATATCCTGAATCTTTTGGAAGAGCTGGAGGGAAAACTTCCCGGGGATAAGGAAAGACTTTTAGGTATTATCGACAGCTTTTTTTCACTTTCACCCGAAGAGAGGCTCATTTACAGAATTGGGAGAAGGAGTGGGGTGTATCGAACGCTGAGTGACCTTCTGGATACGAACATATACTCACAGTTAAAGAATCTCCTGGAACAGTATACTACAAAGGAGCCGGATCAACTGGAAAAAGATATATCAAGAATCATGCAGGGGTACATCTGAACGAAATGAATGTGACAGCGGTTTATTTTTCACCGGATACAGGCAAAAAAGATATATAGAGTGCGACACGGAAGGCTGTCAGTTCATATCTTAAAGTGATTGTCACGATGTGGGGTATGTAGTATGTATTCGATGACACATTCTCAAGGAGGAGTGTCATTTTCTTATTAATGTTCCAAGGCGGGACGGGGAAAGCGTGTAAGAGCGGTATTTCTCTATAGAACAGAAATATAGAGTGAGTTCCCTGCACGGAGGACTTGGTATGTCGGAGAAATCAACCCGTAGACGTATGCTTCAGAAGAAATCAAAGTCGGAAGCAGTTTCCGCTCAGCGACGGGAGGCGGAGGAAAAGCTGCGCGAGCGGGAACAGCTCTTCACCATCCTCACGGGAAAATCTTTCGCCGCCGCATTTATCGTACAGGATGGAAAATTCCGTTATATCAATACCAGCGCTATTGCGTATGCCGGTTATACCGCTGAGGAGCTCATCGGCCGGGATTCCGATATCATCGTGCATCCCGATGACAGGGGAATGGTCAAGGAGAAAGCCGCCGGGATGTTGCAGGGTGGGGATTCCACGCCCTTCGAGTTCAGAATGGTCACGAAACAGGGCCAGATCAGAAACATCATTCAAATCGTATCTCCTATTCAGTATAACGGGAAGCCGGCAATCTTCGGTAATGCCATTGACGTCACGGAGCGTAAGCGGATGGAGGAGGCGCTGAGAGAATCGGAGAGGAGGCTGGCCGATATTATCGATTTCCTGCCGGACGCCACACTCGCGATAAACCGGCAGGGGAAGGTTATTGCGTGGAACCGTGCCATAGAAGAGATGACGGGTGTGAAAGCCGAGGACATGCTGGGTAAGGGTGATTATGAATATGCGCTGCCCTTTTATGGTGTCCGGAGACCGATTCTCGCAGATATAGTCCTGAAACCGGATAAAAAGATTGAACAAAGTTACTATTCCATTCTCGAAAAGCAGAAGGACCTCCTCATCGTGGAGACGTGGGTTCCCTTCCTCAAGTGGAAGAGGGCATTTCTCTGGGCAAAGGCGACCCCCCTCTATGACAGCAAGGGGGAAGTCGTGGGTGCCATCGAGTCGATCCGGGATATTACCGAACGTAAACGGCTGGAAGAACTGCTCCGGATGAGTGAGGAAAAGTACCGGCAGCTCTTTGCAACAGTCCCGGATGCCATCTTCATATTCGATGCAGAAACACGCCAGTTCATCGATGTAAACGAGAGCGCCCTGAAGCTGTACGGCTACACCCGTGAGGAATTCCTCAGTATGAAGCTCGTGGACATCACGGCAGAACCGGAGGAATCAGAGAAAGTCGTAAAGAAAACGATCGCCGCAAAAATGGACAGGGTACCCCTTCGCTATCACAGAAAAAAGGATAACACGGTGTTTCCTGTGGAAGCATCCACAAGCATGTTTGATCTGGAAGGAAGGAATGTAATCTGTGTGGTGATCCGCGATATTACTGACCGCAGAAGGGCGGAGGAGGCAGTAAGGGAGAGCGAGGAGAGGTACCGGACGCTATTTGAGAGTACCGCCAATCCAATTCTCGTGATTGACACGGAGGGAAATTATGTTGCCGGCAACAATGCGGCATTGAATTTTTTCCAGTGTACGAAAGATGAGCTGCTTTCGAAAAATATTCGCGATTTTGTCCCACCGGACAGGGGGAAGAAGTTGCTTGAGATTCACAACCCCGTGTGGGTGTTCGGTGAAACGGTGGAGATGGAATACCACATTCTCGGCAGCTTTAAATTTATGGAGATGACCGTGACACCAACCACGTGGCAGGGGAAAAATGCGATCCTGGGAATAGGGAAAGACATCACGAAGCGCAAGCAGGCTGAGGAAGCGTTGAGGGAATCGGAGAGAAGGCTTGCGGATATCATCGATTTTCTCCCCGATGCGACCCTTGCCATAGACCGGCAGGGAAAGGTGATCGCGTGGAACCGTGCCATAGAGGAAATGACCGGGGTGAATGCTGAGGACATGCTGGGCAAAGGTGATTACGAATATGCGGTACCGTTCTATGGTGTCCGGAGGCCCATTTTAGCAGATCTTGTCCTCAAACCTGACAAAGAGATTGAAGAGAGTTACTATTCTATTCTGGAAAAAGAGAAGGACCTCCTCATTGTGGAAACGTGGGTTCCTGTGTTGAAAGGGACGAGGGCCTTTCTCTGGGCAAAGGCAAGTCCCCTTTATGATAGCAGGGGAGACATTGTCGGTGCTATTGAATCGATCCGGGATATTACAGCGCGAAAACATGCTGAGGAGGCGCTGGCAAAGAGAGAGACGGAACTCGAGGTGAAAACCAACGAACTCGAAGACCTGAATGCCGCGTTGAGAGTCCTGCTCAAACAGAGGGATGAGGACAGGAACGAGCTGGAACAGAAGGTGCTCTCAAACATCAAAATGCTTATCCTTCCCCACACGGAGAAATTGAAAAATCATGTGGATCTGAAGGGCATGTCGTATGTAAATGTCCTCGAGTCGAATCTGAAAGACATCATATCACCCTTTGCGCAGAAACTGTCGGCCAAGTATCTGAATCTCACCAACAGGGAAGTGCAGGTGGCAGATCTTATCAAAGAGGGAAAAACAACGAAAGAAATCGCGGTCTTTTTAAACGTTTCCGATAGTGCCGTCAATGTGTACCGCTATCATATCCGGCGCAAGTTGAGTCTGACCAAAAAACATAACCTGCATTCCTACCTGTCATCCCTTGCCTGATCGCCGTTCCGTTTCCGATTCAAAGTTGATCCCGGAAAGCAGCTCACTTTTTTGTTGACAAATCGAATAAGAAAAAATAAAATTTAAGTGAACGTTAACTTGTTTAATAGTATGCGTTTACTTAAATAAACAATAATTAAGATAATAAATGCGAAGGAGGAAATATGTCGGAAAAATCGAAAAAAGTGATAAAACTGGTCGTTATATTGGCCATCTGCGCTATTGCGGTTGCGATTCTTGTTATGAAGGGATAGTCGAGTATCTCTTCTGATAGCCGAACTGTGATTCATTTGCTCTGTGGTTTAAATACGTTGACACTTGTTATACGATGGGATATGTTCCCATATATGCCAGGGTGTATATTGTCTGTAAGGACGTAAAGGATGGGTAAAAAGAGGACCGAGGTAAGACAGCAGCAGATCGTGGAAGCGGCGAGGAAGCTCATTATCAAGTTCGGGAGCGAACACTTAACCGTCCGGAAGATAGCGAAGGAAGTCGGTATCTCGGAAGCGGCTATATACAGGCATTTCAAGAGCAAGAAAGAGATATTGTTTTTTCTTGCCGATCACATCGAACACAGCTTATTTGAGGGTATTGACAGGGCGGCAAAAATTAACGGCACTTCCCTGGAAACGATCGATAACATCCTCAAAAACCACCTCTCTCTCATTGAGCAGAAAAAAGGCACATTTTTCCAGGTTGTTGCGGAGATTATCAGTTTCGGTGATAAGAAATTGAACAGGAAAGTAACGGAAAGTATCAATAGCTACATTGGTCACCTCAAAAGTTTGCTGTCGGATGGCATAGAAGCGGGACTGGTGAAAAAAGACATCGACCTGGAAGCAACGGCGACGCTTCTGTTCGGCATGATCCAGGGCCTTGTAAATATCTGGGCTCTTGGCAACTATGCCTTTGACCTTACGGAAAAGTATGAATCGTTGTGGAAGGTATTCCGGGAGGCTGTTATTGTCGAGCAGGGAAGTCCCTGATTTATGATTATATGTAACCAAGCTTTCTAACATATTCACCATTTTCTTCATACAAGACATTCTACATATCCCCGTTATTTAATTATTCTTAATATTATTTATAATACTTTTAATATTGTCTTTTCTTTTTTTTTATCCCATAAAAAAGCACATTTTCGTGAATCTATAATCCCCGGTCAATCATTAATACAGCACGAACAATCTTCACCGCGAAAATGTATAAGGAAAGGAGAAAAGTATGCAGTATGCGGATCATATGAAAGGATTCTGGCGAATTAGTTTGTTGATTATGGTGTTTTTCTTTGCGGTGCCTCTTAGTTTTTTAGCCGGCTGCGGTAAGACGGAAAAAGGGGAAGCTGTGAAGAAGGCGGAGGCCCCGGCAGCCCCGAAGGTGTTTGTCGATGACGGGAAACCCCTCAACTTCCGCGGCATCACCATGGGCGTGTCACTGAAGGAGCAGTTCAAGGACTGCAAAAGTGCGGATAAACCGGCCGGGGGCTGTTTCAAGGAGGGTGTCAAGGGGGAAGCCTTCAAGCAGTACCAGATGGAGGGTTTACCCAAGCTTGATTTTTTGTCAACTGAATACGTTGCTCTTGTTGACGATAAGGTGGAGTTGATCCTGGTGGAATTCAACAAGGAATATGCGGGGAAGAATGTGATGGCCCTCGTAAAGGGTCAGTTCGGGGAACCGGCAAGCTATAAAAGTGACATGATGACGGAAAAAGCCGGTGATATACCCTATGAGAGGTTTCTCGCAACATGGAACGTGAAGAGCTGCGTGCTTGAGTTGAGTAACGTGAGAGATAGCCTGGTGGACAGCGGACGTTTGTTGATAAGGTCGGACAGGTATCTCAAAAAGGAAGGACAGAGTACAAAGAAGTAAAAAAAGATAAAACGAACTATTACGTTTACGTTATGTGGTTATCAGCTTGACTGAGGAAGTTCTTGTTCGTTAATGACGGAGCGCGAATCGTCGGAGCGTTAGACAATTGATGAGCAAGCTGATGAAAAAATAAATAACCGTTTCGCCTGCAGAAAAAGGAGGTGATTGAGAAAACAGCAAAATCGGTGAAAGTCTCGGTGAGAATGGACGTAAAGACATTTTTAACCATAGGCAATTTAAGGAGGGAATATGAAAGAAAAAGCCTATAAAAAAGAGATATTAGTGACCATCGTCTTTATTATCTTCTATATGCTGATGGGTCACACCGCCTCCCTCTTCGTTCTCTTTCCCGGTCTCCAGGGGCTGGGGGAGATGTGGGGATTCCCCATCCACTACATCATCCCCGTTCTGACCGGATGGTTCGGCATGGTGATAGTAGCCATTTTTGCAGCCATAGTCTGCAACAAGCTGGACGATGAGATCGAAGCGGCCAATAGAGCAGATGAAGCCGCTTCGGGAAAGGGAGGTGAGTGAGCCATGCAACCGCCACAAGTATATGTCATTACTGAACTCTGGACCGCCATCATCATCGTAGGCGGTATGTTTGCCTTATTTTATCTCATGGGTTGGATTGGTCTGAAACAGACCACATCGACCGATGATCTCTACGCTGCCGGCTTCAAGGTCGGTGCGTTAGTAAACGGTCTCGCCATGGCCTCCACCTGGGCGAGTCTCGCTACCTTCCTGGGCGTGAGCGCCCTCATCCTAAAACTTCAGGTGCCCTTCGTCTACCTCTGGCTCCAGTGGGCCTTGTCCATTCCCCTCATCACGCTCCTCTACGGAACGAGTATGAGGAGGATGAAGGCCTACACCCCCTGTACCTTCATCAAGGCCCGGTACGGCAATCCCAGCACGATTGTCATTGCCTGCTGGATGATCCTGGTCATGGTCATGTACGCCCTGGGTCAGTTGATCGGCCTCGGTCAGACGTTTGAAATCCTCTTTGCCGTGAAGTATGAAACGGCCCTTATCATCTCCGGTATTGTCGTCATCGGCTACATGGTTGCGGGAGGCATGATGGGGGCAACCTACAACGCCGCCTTCCAGATGGTGGTTATGACCCTCACCATGATCGTACCCATGGGTTGGGTCATGAAGGTCATGGGCTCATCCGGCTGGTGGATGCCACCCCTCGCTTATGGAGATATGGTGCCGTCCATGCTGAAGATGATTCCCACCTTCTTCGATACAAAGTATGATTTCCGCTGGTACTTTTCTCTGATTCCAGCCTTTACCCTTGGTCCTGTGGCACTTCCCCATCTCGCAGCCCGGGTCTTCACTTCGGCGAGTCTGAAGTCCGCCCGGTGGGCCGTGGTATGGTTCCTCTTTTTCCTGGGGGCCCTCTTCAGCGGCACCTACGTCGTCGGGTTTGCCGGGAACTTCTTCCAGGCGACGACCGGCATCGTCATCAAGAAACCCGACCAGATCACCCTCATCCTCCAGCTGGTCTACAGTCCCCAGTGGGTGGCCGCCTTCGTCCTGGCGGGTGCCATCGCGGCAGGCGTCTCTACCCTGAACGGGAACCTCATGGCTATCGCCGCCCTCGCCGGGAGCGACATTCTGGGGATTATTGCCCCCCAGATGGATGCGAAAAAGAGGTTGCGGATCGGTTTTGTCGTCCTCGCCATTGGTGGCCTTGTCGCGATGATTTTGTCCTTCAATCCGCCCACCTTCCTGGTCACGAGCATCCTCTGGGCCTTCGGGCTCCTTGCCTCTACGGCGACACCGGGTATCCTCCTGGGGGTGTGGTGGAAGCAGGCGAATAAGTATGCCCTCCTGGTTTCCTCGACGATCTGCGGGGCCATGTTCATCATCATTTCACCTCACGTCATCAAGAGTATCGTTATTGGGAAAGGGCTCCCCGCAGCCCTGGGAATGTCGGGGGGATTGGTGACCATACCCCTCTCATTTTCTCTGTTCATCATCCTGTCCATCATCTTCAACAAGATGGGATATGCGCCCTCCCAGGAGGAAAAGGCCGTCCTGGACAGGATCCACGGGTGGAACGATTACCGTGAAGACAGATATAACGGAAAGGTATGGCCCTGGGTAGTGGCTGTTGTGTGTCTGGTAATCAGCTGGTGGGGTCTCCAACCCTGGTAATGTTTTTCATATGAAAAAGCCGGGAAAGGGAAGGCCCCTTTCCCGGCATCATTACCTGAAATAAGAAGGTAAGACTTTCAGATAGATAAGTTATCCTGTTTCATTCTGATCGAAAAATATGAAAAGCGGTATGTGTACGATAGACGGAGTGAATGGGGAAGCAAGGGCAATGGATTATTTCAACGCTATGTGGCGCGTATTGAGAATAGAGGAAAAGGTGTATCCGGAGATTTACTCCCGGGGTCTGACCTCACGCTATGCCATGCTCAACGTGTTCATCCTGGGTCTCCTCTACGGTCTTTTTTCCCTCTCTTTTCTCAGTGCGGAGCTTTTTCAGGATTTTGATCCCGCAAGCGTTCTTATCACCAAGGTCATCGTCGTCGTAACGGGAATCTTTGTTGCTTTCCTCCTGCACCTGGGAGCGGCATTTCTTTTCTGGACGTTCTGCCGCGCTATGGGAGGGGAGGTCAGGTTCATCCCAACCTACTTCAACCTTGGTGTTGCGGTCGTGCCCCTGTGGCTGGCTGTTCCCGGCCTTACCGCTCTCCGGGCGGGGTGGCATAATCCGCTCATCGCTGTATATACGGCGGCTGCCGGCGTATACGCCTTTTCCTCATTCTTTATCGCGGCGAAAAGCACGTTCGGTTATTCGTACAAAAAAATGTGTATTGCCATGGCAATGATGCTCGTTTTTACCGTGAGTTTTCTTGCGCTGTGGCTCGGGTAAGAATTATTCTTATCAAAGGGTGATCTATCCCCCCCTGTTAGTTAAGGAGGTGAAGTTTTTCATTTATTGAATGAGAGGAAGTTCAGCAGGCTTTTCTCCCCTTGGTTGAAGTAAGCCAGCGAAAGGGAAGAAAAGATAAGTATTAATGAATAAGGAGGTTGTTATGGCGAGAATTCGTGGGAAAGCGAAAAAAGCAGAAATTATCACGCTTGAGGAAGCAGTCAAGAAATACATGCACGATGGAATTCAGTGCGCCTTCAGCGGTTTTACGGGTTTCAACAGAAATCCCATGGCCTTTGCCTGGGAGACGGTCAGGCAGGGCATTAAAGATATCCATGTCATCGACAGGCATGGCAGCAACTGTACCTGGCTCCTCAATACAGTCGGTGCCATAAAGATATACGAAACCGACTGGATGGGCTGGGGGGAGATGGCGGGTAAGCTGGACATCAATATGGAGAGGATTTACAAGGCGGGGAAGATGATCCTTGAGGACTACTCTCACGGCTCCATGGCCATGAGGTTTTTAGCGGGAGCCATCGGGGCCCCTTTCATTCCCTACTATGCTCCCCTGGGGTCTGACCTTTATAACCCCGACTATGACGCGCTGGGGAGGGCAGGCCTCAGGAACGGGAAAAATCCCCGGATAGCGAAGAAAAAATTCATCCAGATCGAGGAACCTTTCTTCGGCGACGGAGAGGTGATACTTCTTCCTGCGGCCAGGCCGGAGCTGGCAATCATCCATGTGGCACAGGTCGGAGAGAAGGGAACAGCCCGGTGGAGGGGGATCGGGACGATTGACAAAGAAATTGCCTTCGCCTGTGACAAGGTTGTGATCACCGCCGAGGAGATTGTTCCCGAGGCGGAAATGAGAAAGGAGCCTGAGGCCAATCAGATTCCCTTCTTTACCGTTGACGCCATTGTAGAAGTACCCTGGGGAGGGTTTCCGAGCGGTGTGCCCTTCTACTATGACTATGACGCACCCTTCATGAGGGAAATGGATAAGGTCTCACGGAATGAGGAAGATTTGAAGAAGTGGCTTGATGAATGGGTTTTCTCACCAAAGAGCTGGGAGGATTTCATCGTGAAGCTGGGTGCAAAGAGACTTCTGGACCTCAAGGCGGACAGCACCACCGGATACAGCACCAGGATGAGGAGAGGAAAGAACCCGGCGCCCAGGATGAAAATGCCCTTGTCCGTGGCGAGAAGCGGTTACTAAGGAAAGGGGGGAATGAATATGGCAAAAACGATGGAAGAATTGATGGAGTTGATTGACAGGATACCCGATGAACCCGCTCAGAACGGTGAGTTTATCCTGCCGGAGTTGATGGCAATTGCGATTGCCCATGAGGTGAGGAACGATGATATCGTGTTTGCGGGTACGGGACTTCCCATGGTCGGGATCATGGCGGCGAACATGCTGAACGCCCCTAATGCGGTTTTAATTTATGAAGCAGGCATATGTGACGGGAAAACCATGCACGTTCCCATGTCCGTGAGTGACCAGAGGGCGGCGAACATGAGTTCCTGTCTCGGCGGGCTGGTGGATACCTTCGGATACTACCTGCAGCAGGGCTTTGTCACCCTGGGGTTCCTGGGTGGCGCTGCCATCGATAAGTACGGTGGAGTCAACGTCACGTCCATAGGTGATTATTATGCACCGGCGCACCGCTTCACCGGTTCCGGGGGGAATGCCGACATCGGAACAATGGCGAAGAGAACGGCCTTCATCATCCTTCAGGAAAAGAGAAGATTCCTGGAGAGGAATGATTATACCACAACGCCCGGCTGGTGGTGCTGGGATTTCAAGACCAGGGAGTGGAAACCGAAGAAGGAGGTCTGGAAAGGCACGCCGTTTGCTGATTGCGGCCCCGTTGCCGTGGTAACCAACATGGCGGTCTACCGGTTTGATGAGAACGGAATCATGTACCTGGAAACCTACCATCCGGGACTCACCGTGGAAAAGGTGAAAGATAATTGTGGTTTTGATCTGAATGTATCCGTGGTCAAAGGTGAAACGCGGCGCCCGACCTACCGGGAGCTTTTCGTCGTGAGGGAATTCGTCGATCCCGAGTTGATATTCCTGCCGCAGAAGATGGAGTATCCGCCGGAGATCAAAGCGATCATTGAAGGATAAGGCCTCCATTCGTACCCCCCCCCTTTTTTACAGGGGGGGTAAGGGGAAATTGTTCCTTTTAACCCTTTGGCAACGGGAAAGGAGTAAGGGATACGAACTTAGATCTGACGGAAGAACAGAAGAGCATTCAAGACACGGCCCGGGACTTCGCCAGGAACGAGCTGGAGCCGGTCGCGGAAAAGCTGGATAAAAAGGGTGACCGGGAAACCTATCTGCAGAACCTGAGAAAGATTGCCAAGCTCGGCCTCATGGGTATTAACGTGAAGAGCATCTACGGCGGTTCAGAGGCAGGGGTCGTAGCCTTCAGCCTGGCGATCACCGAACTTGCGAGGGCCTGCGCCTCCACTGCGGTTACCGTGTCTGTGAACAACATGATCTGTGAGGTCATTCAGGCGGTAGGAACTGAGAAACAAAAGATAGCGTACATTCCGAAGATATGCTCCGGCGAATATTACGCCGGAGGATTCGGGTTGACGGAGACCGTAGCCGGTTCTGACGCTGCGGCGGTGCAGACAACAGCTGTGTTGGATGGAGATGAATGGATTATCAACGGGACGAAGATGTTTATCTCCAGCGCGGAATATGCAGGCGTGTTCGTCGTGTGGGCGGTCACCGACAAGAAAGCGAAGAAAGGGAGCGGTATCAGCACGCTCCTGGTTGAGAATGGTGTCAGAGGGCTTACCATCGGGAAGTCCGAACACAAGATGGGGCAAAACGCATCGGCAACCAACGAGCTTATCTTCGAGGACTGCCGTGTTCCCAAAGACGCCCTTATGGGTAAGCTGAACGGTGGATTCAGGACAGCCATGGAAGAGCTCGCCGGGGGACGCATCGGTATCGGGTCCCTTGCCCTGGGTATCGGGCTTGCTGCGATAGACTATGCCACGCGGTACGCAGTGGAAAGAAAACAGTTCGACCAGTCCATTACGGATTTCCAGGCCATACAATGGATGATTGCGGAATCCTACACGGAGCTGGAGGCAGCGAGACTTCTCCTTTTGAACGCGGCGTTTAAAAAAGAGCAGAACAGGTTTTTCTCCCGGGAGGCCTCCATGGCGAAATATTACGCGACGGAAGTAGCCGAGAGAGCCTGTTACAATGCCATTCAGATTATGGGAGGATATGGGTACTCCGATAAGTACCCTGTTGAGCGCTACGCCAGGGATGTAAGGATCACCTCCATCTATGAAGGCACGAATCAAATACAGAGGATGATTATCGCGAGAGATATTTTGAGCAGTGTAAAGTAATCGACCTGACGAGTATCATCCCTGTCCCTCAAAGACAGGATCCCGTCACGGTCCCTTCACTTCCTGAAACTACGGAAAATACATAAAGATCTCAGAGAGAGGCCAGAAATGGAACGTGTACCACAGAAACTGGAAAAAACCAGAAAGGGAATGTATGCCAATGCCCCCATCGCGAAATTCGGGGAGAGAAAACCGGATTTCTCGACCATGGGGAGAAAGATAAAAAATCAGTACAGAAATTTCAGGGAAGTCGTTGTTGTTGAGGCATGCAGGACACCCTATGGAAGGTTCGGAGGAGTGCTGAAGGACTTCACCGCCATGGAGCTGGGGGCGCTGGCGATAAAAGAGGTTCTCCAGCGGACGAACGGAAAAGTGAACCCGTCGGAGGTGGATTATGTCTTCCTGGGTCAGGTGGTCCCTGCGGGATGCGGTCAGATCCCCGGACGGCAGGCAACGATCCTCTCGGGACTTCCTGAATCTGTTCCCTCCATTACCATCAATAAGGTTTGCTCGTCGGGCATCAAACCGATCGATCTTGCGGCTCAGATGATACAACTGGGGAGAGCGGAAATCTGTATTGCCGGTGGGCAGGAGAGCATGAGTAACGGTCCGTATGCGCTCACCGAGATGAGATGGGGGTCAAGGATGGGGCTTCCTGACCGTTCTGTAATTGACCTGATGGTCTATGATGGGCTGTGGGATGCGTTCTATGACCGTCACATGGCGGTTCACGGCTCCGAGGTGGGAGATGAATTCGGGTTTGCCCGGCAGGATCAGGATGAATGGGCATTGCGTTCCCAGTTGGCGGCCGTTGAGGCCATGAAGACCGGCAGGCTGGACGATGAGATTTTTCCCGTTGAGGTAAGACAGGGGAAAAAGGTCATAGTCGTCGATAAGGACGAGGGTCCCCGGCCGGAAACCACCATGGAGGGACTGGCGAAATTGCCGCCGGTATTTAACCACGTGAGTCCCGTCACGGGACAGCCCGGGAGTGTCACTGCAGGCAATGCTCCGGGCATCAATGATGGTGGTGATGTCTGTCTTGTGATGAGCAGACAGAAAGCGGATGAACTGGGGATGAAACCCCTGTTTACCATACTGGATTATGCCGAAGTTTCCCAACCCCCCAAGGATATTGCCACGGTACCCGGCCTGGCGATTAAAAAGGTTCTGGAACAGAATGATATGACCTTGGATCAGATTGATCTCATAGAGATTAATGAGGCCTTCGCTGCGGTTACTTTGGTGAGCTGCCGGAGCATTCTCGGTATGAGTAAGGAAGATATGTACAGAAGGGTAAACGTAAACGGAGGAGCGATTGCCTACGGCCATCCCATCGGGGCGACCGGTGCGAGAATCATCATGACCTTGGCCTACGAATTGCGGAGAAGGGGTGGGGGGATAGGTGTGTGCGGCATCTGTTCCGGGAATGCCCAGGGAGATGCGATGTTGATAAGAGTGTGATGGGCTCAAACACTTACCTTTGCGGTCGTTTTGCTTCGCGGAGAATGATTGCGAAAGAATCTTGCATTCGCTCTTTCTGAAGACAAACTTCAATTTCAACTGTCGAAATATAAATGAAGGGAGGAGGGAGTAATGGAGATTAAGACATTCGGAGTTGTCGGAGCCGGTCAGATGGGAAACGGCATCGCCCAGGTTGCGGCAAATCCCGGTGGACTGAATGTGATTATGAATGACATTGCAGACCAGTTTGTGGACAAGGGGTACGACACAATATCGAAAAATCTCGACAGGCTCATTGCCAAGGAGAAGCTTACGGCTGATCAGAAGAAGGAAATCCTGAGCCGCATTAAGAAGAGCACCAATCTGGACGACATGAAGGATGCCGATTTTGTCGTGGAAGCGGCGATTGAGAGGGAGGATCTCAAACTCGGAATTTTTAAAAAGCTGGATGAAGTCTGCAAGCCGGGAGTGATTCTGGCTACGAATACATCGTCCATTCCGATCACAAAAATAGCCGGTGCAACAAAGAGGCCCTCATTGGTTATCGGGATGCATTTCATGAACCCCGTTCCCGTAATGAGGCTTGTTGAGATTATCAGGGGGCTCGCCACGTCGCAGGAGACATTTAACGTGACGGAGTCCCTCTCAAAACAGTTCGGAAAAGTCCCTGTGGAATGCAACGATTTTCCCGGGTTCATATCGAACAGGGTATTGCTTCCCATGATCAACGAAGCGGTATATGCCCTCATGGAGGGCGTGGGTACGGCGAAGGCCATTGATGACATAATGGTGCTGGGCATGAATCACCCTATGGGTCCTCTGGCACTGGCCGACCTTATCGGTCTGGATACGTGCTGGGCTATCATGGATGTTCTCTATAAGGGATTCGGTGATTCCAAGTACCGTCCCTGCCCGCTCCTGAAAAAGTATGTGGATGCGGGTTATCTGGGGAGAAAAACGGGGAAAGGGTTCTACGATTACAGTAAGTAAATCAAATAAGTGTTATTGAAAGAAATGGGGGTATATAAGATGGACTACAAAAACCTCTTATTCGAAGTTGAAGAAGGGATTGCTGTAATTACTTTCAACAGGCCGAAGGCCCTGAACGCCATGAACACGGAGACCATGAAAGAGCTCATGGCTGCGGTTATAGATTGCAAGAATGACGAGAGCATTAAAGTGCTTATCCTGACCGGGGCGGGAGAGAAGGCTTTCGTGGCGGGAGCGGACATCGCGGAAATGCAAAACCTGAGACCCAAAGAAGCACTTGCGTTCATGGAGCTTGGCCATGAGACACTGCGGTTACTCGAGACACTACCAAAACCATCGATTGCCGCCGTGAATGGCTTTGCTCTGGGCGGGGGCACGGAGATTTCCATGGCATGCGATATCCGGTTCGCCTCCGAGACGGCCCGTTTCGGTCAGCCTGAGATTCTCATAGGACTAATTCCGGGATGGGGAGGAACGCAGAGACTTTCACGGCTTGTCGGCACGGGGAGGGCCAAGGAACTGGTCATGAGCGGTGAGCAGATCGACGCCAAGAGGGCGTATGAAATCGGTCTCGTGAACAGGGTTTTCCCCCCTGATCAGCTTCTGGCGGAAACAAAGAAATTTGCCAGAAAGCTCACCGGTATGCCCGGCTTTGCCATAAAGATGGCCAAGCACGCCATAAATTTCGGGTATGATCTGTCTCTTGACAATGCCACCAGGCTCGAGATGGAGTGCTGTGCCCAGTGCTTCAGCACCGATGACCAGAAAGAGGGTATGAAGGCTTTCCTGGAAAAGAGAAAACCTGTGTATACGGGCAGTTAGTGTGAAACGTTATATGATGCTGGAAATATATCAGTAAGGAGGTTATGAACCATGAATTTTGGATTAACGGAAGATCAGCGAGATGTGAGGGATATGGTGAGAAAGTTCGCAGAGCAGGAGATCAAACCGATCGCTGCGGAACTGGACAAGACTCATCGGCATCCGGAAGAGATCTGCCGTAAACTCGGCGAAATGGGTATCATGGGTGTCGCCGTGCCTCAGGAATATGGCGGTGCGGGGATGGACAATGTGACTTATGTTCTCTGTATGATTGAGATTTCCAAAGCCTGTGCGAGCTGCGGCGTCATCGTATCGGTCAACAATTCCCTCTATGGGTATCCGGTTTTGAAGTTTGGAACGGAAGAACAGAAGAAAAAGTATCTCACTCCCGTGGCGAGTGGCCAGGTGGAAGGCTGCTATGCCCTGACGGAACCCAGCGCCGGTTCGGACGCTGCCGCATTGAAATGCCGGGCTGTCTTAAAGGGGGATAAATATATTGTCAACGGGACAAAACTTTTTATCACCAACGGCAATGTGGCCCATTATTGCGTCCTGGCAGCTACTACCGATCCTGCACTGAAGTACAAGGGGATCATCAACCTCATCGTGGATATGAAAAACACTCCGGGTTTTAAGGTGGGCAAGGTTGAGGAGAAGATGGGAATTTTAGCTTCCGGAACGGCGGAGCTTGTTTTTGAAGATGCCGAGATACCGGCGGAAAATCTTTTAGGGCAACCGGGACAGGGATTCAGGCAGATGCTGTCCGGACTCGATGCCGGGAGGATCGGGATCGGGGCTCAGGCGGCAGGAATCGGCAGGGCGGCCCTTGAAGACGCCCTTGCCTATGCAAAAGAGAGGGTTCAATTCGGCCAGCCGATTACATCCTTCCAGGCCATCCAGTTCAAGCTTGCCGACATGGCAATGGAACTCGATGCGGCGGAGTTGATGCTCCTGCGTGCTGCGTGGATGGAAGATAATGGTCTCGATTTTGAGAAAGAATCGGCTATGGCCAAGTGCTACGCATCCGATGTCGCCATGCGGGCGGCCATCGAAGGGGTGCAGATATTTGGCGGTTATGGGTACATAAAAGAGTACCCTGCGGAGAGGCATATGCGGGATGCCAAGATCTGCCAGATCTATGAAGGCACAAATGAGATACAGAGGGTGGTCATTGCCAGAAAGCTCTTAGGCCTTCGGTAAGACGAAGACATCCCGGCTCTTACTACCGGATCATGTGTTAGGGACGAAAGGTGAAAACTCGTACTCTTTCTCTTCTACTTTAAAAACTGCTCTGTCTTCCTCGTTTACTGTGAGTATGCCCTCTATGATGCGACGGCAGCCGAAGTCGAAAAAGTTCACCTGGTGGGTCGGGATGTCTTTTTCATCCATGTCTTTGTAGTATTGGTTTTTTTCTTCTTGTGAGATTTCTCTGATAATGAGTTTCTGGCATCGCTCCCGGGCTTCCCAGTCCCCCTTGCGGATGATCACGCGGTAATTGCCGTGGAACTTGATGGGCATTTTGATCTCCATTGAAGTACCTCCGTATCGGGTGATGGATTATGCTACGTGGCGATGAATAACATAAGATGGCATCATTGTCCAGTTGATCATAGATAGCGTTGCTGCGGGGCGAATCTTTACCCCTTGACAAACATATGTGCCGGGAGCAGGATTATATATCATGAGATTGAATAAGGTTGAATTAATCCTGAAACAAGTGTTTCGCTTTAATGATGCGTAATAATTATTGCATACTTATGTGGAAGGAGGAGGTTATATGTACTTTGCGAAAGAGGTGCTGAGCCAATCCGGCGAGCTGAGGAAGAAGTGGGAGGATGAGGTGCGAAAGGTGGTCAGCAAGGTTCCTGACCAGAAGGAGCGCTGGTCAACCGTTTCAGACCTCGAGATCAAAAGACTCTATACTCCTGAGGATATGAAGGATATGGATTTTGCCCGGGATATCGGCTATCCGGGGCAGTTTCCCTTTTTGCGGGGTAATCAGGTGACCGGTTATCGCGGGCGCTACTGGACGTTCAGGATGTTCTCCGGTATGGGGAGCGCGGAGGACACCAACAGGCGCTGGCATATGCTTCTCAAAGAGGGACAGACCGGTCTGAGTACAGCCTTCGATTTCCCGACTCTGATGGGGTACGACACGGATTCTCCCAAAGCCCGCGGTGAATGCGGGAAGTGCGGTGTTGCCATAGATACCCTGGAGGATTTTCTTCAGCTTGTCGATGGGATTCCCATGGACAAGGTGACGACGTCCATGACCATTAATCCGCCTGCTTCCGTGCTCTGGGCCATGTACTGTGCGGCGGCGGAAATGAAGGGAGTTCCCCTCACTCAGATCGGAGGAACGATTCAGAACGACATGCTGAAGGAGTTCATCGCCCAGAAGACATTCATGTGTCCGCCGGAGCCGTCGGTGAAACTCATCAGCGACACCGTTGAGTTCGGGACGAAGTATGTACCCCGGTGGAACACTATCAGCATCAGCGGATACCATATCAGGGAAGCGGGTTCCACGGCAGTACAGGAACTGGCGTTCACGCTCCGCGATGGTATGGAATATGTAGAGGACGTGATAAACCGAAAAGGGTTGAATGTAGATGAGTTTGCACCGAGGCTCTCCTTCTTCTTTAACTCTCACATCGATTTCTTTGAAGAAATCGCCAAGATGAGGGCTGCCCGGAGAATCTGGGCGAAGGCCATGCGTGACCGCTACAATGCGAGAGACCAGAGATCGTGGTGGATGCGCTTCCATACCCAGACGGCAGGCTGTTCACTGACGGCCCAGCAGCCGTATAACAACGTGGTGAGGACGGCTGTTGAGGCTCTCGCTGCGGTGTTGGGCGGTACTCAGTCACTGCACACCAACTCCTTAGACGAGGTATTGTGTCTCCCTTCGGATAGTGCCGTGCAGGTAGCTCTCCGTACCCAGCAGATCATCGCAGAGGAGACCGGGGCGGCCAGTACCATTGATCCTCTGGGAGGTTCATATTTCATTGAAGCCCTGACCAACGAGATGGAGGAGCAGACCTGGGACTATATCAACAGGATTGATGAAATGGGGGGCATGGTTGCCGCAATCGAGAAAGGGTTCCCCCAGCTTGAGATCTCCGATGCTGCCTACAAGTTTCAGAGGCAGATTGATGCCGGTGAGAAGATCATGGTCGGTGTCAATAAATACGTGACCGATGAAGAACTACCCATTCCTCTTTTGGAGATTGACGATAAGGTGGAGGAGGATCAGATCGCGAGGTTGAATGCGGTACGCAGGAAGCGGGATAATAAGGCGGTAAAAAAGAGTCTCGATGATATTAAGAATGCGTGCAAGAAAGGTGAGAACGTCATGCCTCACTGCATTGAGGCGGTGAAGAATCTGGCCAGCGTTCAGGAGATATGCGATGTCTATCGTGAAGTGTACGGCGAATACCGTGATCCGGGACTCTATTAGGAGAATAATTGCAGGAGGGAGATGAAAATGTCAGAGAGGAAACTTCGTGTCATGGTTGCGAAACCGGGTCTTGATGGTCACGATCGAGGAGCCAGGGTGCTGGCGAGGTGTTTCCGGGATGCGGGCTTTGAGGTGATTTATACGGGATGTCACCAGACGCCGGCACAGATTGCATCATCGGCTATTCAGGAAGACGTGGATCTCGTGGGTTTGAGCTGTCTTTCGGGGGCTCACCGGTATTTGTTTCCTCAGGTGGTGAAACTGTTGCAGGAAAACGGTGCGGGTGATATCACCGTAATCGGGGGTGGAATTATTCCCGATCAGGATTGTCAGAAGCTCTATGATGCGGGGATCAAGGCGATATTTACGCCGGGCACGCCTCTTGATGTGATCGTGGATTGGATCAAAAAGAATGTGAAACCGCTGGAATAATGCGATGGAAATAGGCAAAAAGATTAAGGCGGGTGACATCAGGGCGGCATCCCGCCTTATAAGAGATATTGAAGATAGTATCCCTGAGGCGAAATTTACCATCAAGCATATCTTTCCCTATACGGGTAAGGCTCAGGTGGTGGGCATTACCGGATCGCCGGGAGCGGGGAAGAGCACCCTTGTTGACGGACTGGTTGAAGCGAACCGGAAAAGAAACAGAACAGTGGGTGTTTTAGCGGTTGATCCAACAAGCCCCTTTACCGGAGGAGCCACCCTGGGAGATAGAATACGCATGCAGCGACACGCGGAGGATCCCGGTGTCTTCATCAGGAGTCTTGCGACAAGGGGATCTCTCGGTGGGCTGTCAAAGGCGGTCGGCGATGCGATCCATGTCATGGATGCCATGGGGAAAGATATCATTCTTGTAGAAACCGTGGGCACGGGTCAGCAGGAGGTGGAAATTATCAACTATGCCCATACGGTAATAGTCGTCCTTGTTCCCGGAATGGGAGATGAAATCCAGGCGATAAAGGCAGGGATCATGGAGATTGCAGACATATTCGTGGTAAACAAGTCTGACCGCGAAGGAGCAGGTAAACTCCAGAGAGAATTGATGGCCATGCTGGACATGTCTCCGGTTGCCGCCGGCGGTTGGCGACCCCCCATAGTAACGATCGGTAATTCTTTCAAACCTGAAGAATTTGAACAGGACATTGGTAAGTTAAGCGCTCGTATTCATGAACATTATGAATTCCTGGTAAGTTCTGACCTGATAGGTGACAGGCTGCGCCGCAAAACTATGCATGAACTCAATGAGGCGCTTCGATCCAGCATTTTAGAACCGGTGCTGAACATGCTCGTAAGTACCGGTGAGCTCGATCGCATGGTAGAAAAATTACTGAAGAAGGAATCGGATCCCTGTTCGCTGGCCGAAGAGGTCGCGAGAAAGTACCTGCAGGAATGTATATAGTTGATCGGTCAATATCCCAGCCTGATAACCTGATTCTACCGTGAGTATCAGATTCATTGCGGCAGGGGCAGTTCTGCCGCATATCGAAACATTATACAAAAACCCAACAATGTTGAGAGGCGTCCATGGAAGTTGACGTCGTGGAAGTATTGAGGCAAACGGTTCCCTTCAACTACCTGAGTTCGGAAGTTCTTGCGGACATCGCTGAGTCCGTTGAGGTAAGAAAATTTCCCAGAGGTTCTTACATTCTGAAACAGGGGAAAGAGGGGCCTCCGATACTTTTTGTCGTAGCCCGTGGGACCGCGGAGGTGGTTATCACGGATGAAAGACATGAGGAATCCGGTGTCGGCTTCCGTCATCAACACGATTTTTTCGGGATTACATCGGTTCTCACCCAAAAATCTTATCCCGCCTCGGTTCGAGCAGTTGAAGATATCACGTGCATTCTCATACCAGGGAAGATAATAGAAGAGTTGATGGTTACTCATCCTCATTTTTCAGGTCACTATACGGGAATACTTACCGAACGTCTGCGGTTACTCTACAATGAAGTTATTGTTCAGCATTCCTATGAGGCCCGCAGTACGACGGAATCGCCCCTTCTGCGGAAGCGGGTAAGTGAGATTATGACGACAGAACCGGTTACCTGTCAGTATCGCACGCCGGTCGCAGATGTGGCGAAACTTATGGTGGATCAACGCGTCGGTTCCGTGGTTGTCGTTGATGATAAAGAGTATCCCATTGGATTGGTCAGAGAAAGAGATCTCGTGCACAAGGTAATGACCCGTGCATCATGTCAGATGGAAAATCTTACGGCAGGCATGGTCATGGACGAGAAACTGATCAAACTCCAGATGGAAGCCTTCTACAACCAGGCGCTGTTAGCGGTAATCAAACATCAGGTGACACACATGGTGGTCATGGATGGTGACAGGCTCGTGGGAGTTCTGGCTTTGCGTGATCTGGTCAATACACGGAGCACCGGAAGTCTTTGGGTTACCGATAAAATAGAGACCGCGAAGGATCTGGACCATCTTTCCCAGATCGGCCAGGAGGTGGATGATTTTTTATATGCCCTGGTGACGGAAAGGGCGTCTGTACCTGAACTCTTCGAGATCATTACGGAGATGCACGATCGGCTGACGTCCAGGATCATCGTATTGTGTGAACAGGAGCTGGCAAAGAACGGGTATGGTCCCCCTCCCGTGGAGTACTGCTGGATCAATATGGGGAGTGCCGGACGCAAGGAGCAGATGCTTCGCACCGACCAGGATAATGCAATCATCTATGACGACAGTACACGCGATCACAGTCAGTATTTTCAGGTGCTCGGCTCCAGGGTGGTTGAAGAGCTTGTACGAGCCGGATTTGCCCCCTGCAAGGGAGGTGTGATGGCATCGAACCCGAAGTGGTGTCGTTCCCTGAGTGAGTGGAAAAAAGTTATTACCCGCTGGTTCAATGAGGATGAGGAGGACAGCATCCGGATGCTCACCATCTTTCTGGATTGCCGGCCCTTATATGGATCGTGGGGCCTGAGCCAGCAACTCTGGGAGCACATATTTGATGGTTTTAAAACTTCCCACGGCTTGACTCATATCTTGACGGAAGATGAACTTATGAGACCCGTCCCTTTAAATCTATTGGGAGGTTTCGTCACGGAGAAAAAGGGGCCCCACAAGAATGAGATAAACCTCAAGTACGTGTGCCGTCATATTATCAACTGTTTCCGTGTTTTTGCCGTGCGAAACAGGATATCCGATGCGTCCACCTTAGGCAGGATTGACCGGACTGTGAAAAATGGCATTATATCCGGGGAGGATGGGGCACTCATACGGGAAGCCTTTGAAACTCTGATGATGCTGGAGATACGTGAAAACGTGAACAAGCTCAAACAGGGGAAAGGGGCCGATAACTATGTAAATCCATATCGTCTCAACAAGACAGAACAGCTGCTTTTGAAAGGTGCGTTTTCTGCAATTTTACGTCTGCAGAAAATCACCAGTGAGCATTTTACGGATTACACCCGCAGGGCCCTTTCATCAGGCGTTTGAAAATACATGGATGCATTGATTGACAAAGCAAAAAAATTCCTCAGGCAGAATCAGAAGAAAAACGGACTGCCGCCTTTCATGGTTGAGCAAATAAGAGAGATGATCGCTCGAAACAGCAGATCGGTTTCCCCATCAACTCTGCTGGAAGATGTGCGCTATGCCGTCATGGATCTGGAAACAACGGGTTTTAACCATGCGAAGGGTGATGAGATCATTGCCGTCGGGGCGGTGATCGTCAAAGGCCATGAAATAGAAGGAGACAAGACCTTTCATCAGTTGGTCTATCCCTATCGGGAAGTGCCGGAAAATGTGTTAAAGCTTACGGGGATTCAAAGGGAAATGCTGGTCGGCCGCCTGGGCTTTTTCGGTGTACTGATTGAGTTTCTGGATTTTATCGGAAATAGTGTGATCGTGGGACATAACATCGGTTTCGATCTGGGCTTTATCAACCCCAAGCTGAAAAAATATTGTCGGACGAAAATCAAGAACAGGACACTGGACACTATAGCTCTCGCTAATGCGCTGCATATTCCGGTCAAGAGTTATTCTCTGGATAATCTCATTGCCTATTATGGCATTGAGGCGGGAGAGAGGCATACCGCGATAGGGGACGCCTTTTTAACGGCACAGCTTTTCACGCGTTTTCTCGCAGCTCTTAGGGAGCAAAATGTTCGCACCCTCTCGGGGTTGAATCACTTCCTCAAGCAGCGCGCCCGCCTGGGGGATGAGAAGATTTTCTAAAGTACGCCGATTTCCTTTCTTAGTGTGGTAAAATCCTTTCACATCATGGACCTTTTTCGGCTTCGTCGATTTTTTTCTTTATTTCGTCAATCTCTTTTTGCTGTTCCTCCAACTGCTTCTTCCAGGAATTTTTCTGGGCAAAGCCGTGGGACTGATTCATATTCGACCTGTATTTCTCCTCGTTCATCTTCGCCCGTTCCAATTCTTCCCTCAGCGTTTTAATCTTGTCCGATTTTTCGCTTCTCTTCGCATCTTCCTCGCGGTATTGCTGCATCCGGAGCGTCTTTTCCTTTTCCCACTCCACTCTTTCCTGCTCTGTCGTTTCTTTGAGGGTATGTAATGGTTTCGCCTTGACTCCCGGTGGCGGATTGTCGGTGATCACCACAGACCCGTCGCTGTCGGTATATTGGTAATAAGGTCCTCCCCATGCGTTGCCGGAATAAACCAAAGAGATAAATAAAGAAAGAATCACGACAGGCAGTATCATTGACGTTCGGAATAGTGTGCCGGTCATTCTCCATGCTCCTTTTGTGTGGTTTTTGGAAGAAAATATTCCAAAATGGTGCGGTTGTCAATCATATTCCATGTTTATTACTTCGGGATGGAAGGTGCCCCGGAACTCCCTGCGGGGTTTCCGGAGGACTGTGGATGTGGAGGCGGGAGAAGTAAAGAGGCGTACGTCACGGCACTCTTCGTCACCCGTTCATCGTAGATTTCTGAGTGGAGAATGGTGGCGTGACTGCCTTTGAGCAGGCTGCCGATAACGAGGATGGCATGGAGTCCGCAGACGTGGTACCTGTCCTGTGTTTCCAGAGCGTTTTTGTAAATCTCAGCAATTTTCCCCTGTGAGAGAAGGGAAAGGATTTTCCTGTCGTTTGCGTGCGCCTGGGGTAGAATCACCTCTGCCGGCAGTTGATCCCCGAATTTCAGTCCGACATGAGAAAAATCAACACCTGCAACTAAGAGAGTACGTGCTTTTCTTTCGCCTATCAGGTCATTGACGGTATTCACCATACCGCAGTATCGATGATCGGAAAATATATCCTTTTTCTGGGATATGAGATCGTGAATGCTCCCGCACAGAACCGGAACGATCGAGAACGGTTCCCGCAGGAAATGATGAAGGAAGATGGTCTGAAATTCTATGGAATGTTCAATTTTATGTCCGAAGTCGTCCGGTGTAAGTGTCCCCTCCGGCACCCGTCTCTTCAATTCCGAGATGAACGTCCTGTCCGTTTTAATTTCGCCGAAAGGAGTTACATAGTTCTTTTCGGTAACGCAGTAGAGGCCATCCTGCACGTGGTGATTGATGCCGAAGATGATGACCAGGTCGTACCGTTTATCTTTCAGGTGGCGATAGGTGTTTACATAGACGTGCTGTGCCGCTTTGATATCGATATGGGGAGCTATAATGCCTGCAATTGAGTCCGGAATATCCCCTGAACCTTTATGATGGATGCTGTTTTCAATTTCCCGGATACTTCGGGAGAGGAGCCGGGCGTCCGACGGGTACGATTTCCCCGCGTGTATGGGGAGCCGGTTATCCCTGCTGCTGAAGTCTCTGCGGAGCTCATTCAACTTGTTCTCGAAATATTCGCTCTGAAGAAGAAAGGCCCTGTCAAGGTTATTGATGAACGATTCAATTTCGGAGGTGTACACGATGCGCCCCCTTTGGCGCTTCATCAATATGATCTGGATGTCCCTCACGTCGTGAGAGCCATCTAAAAGCTGGAGAATGGGAAGAGAGGTGGCGTCTAAGGCAATGCCGCTGTCTGAAAGCTGATAAGGGTCGTGGAATGTAATCATCTGACGGCCGTTGATTATGGTGCCGACAGGCTGGATGTCTCTCCTCAGGACAGGCTTTTCCATGTATATTCCCCTTCCAGAATCTCGACTGCTCTATAATAGCATCACGCCGAAAATGCAACCGGCATTTCACGGCCGGGAAAGGCACTTTCCTCAATGGATGCGATGTCGGATGTGATATGAAGGGAATGTTGTTGAAATTTTTCTCAGTGATCCTGCGAATGCAATGTGATATAGATACGGTGGTGCGGATCGCAGAGGGTATTTACGATTACCTTTTCATGAAGGAGGACGCAGTGGAGAAAAAGATGAGAATTGCCATAAATACGGGAGGTGGTGATGCACCGGGTCTTAATGCGGTGATCGAGGCCGTTACTATGGCTGCTTACCATAGAAACTGGGAAGTGTATGGCATCAAGAACAGTTATGCAGGTCTTCTCAATACTGATGAAGTCATTCGTTTAACTCCCGAAAAGGTCAGCCATATATCCAGTATAGGAGGAACAATCCTGGGGACGACCAACCGGGGGAATCCTTTTCAGATGCCCCTGACGAATATGGCAGGGGAGGTTGAAATCCGGGATGTGTCGGACAGGGTTGTCGAAAATTTTAAACGGCTTCGCCTTGATTGTCTCATCGCGGTGGGTGGAGACGGGAGCCTCGAGATCGCATACAATCTCTTCAAGAAAGGGATGCCGGTCGTCGGCGTTCCCAAAACGATCGATAACGATCTCCAGCAGACGGTCATCACATTCGGTTTTGACACTGCCGTGGGTATTGCCACGGAGGCGATCGATCGCCTTCATTCCACCGCAAAATCACATGAACGGGTCATGGTGGTCGAGGTAATGGGTCGTAACGCGGGCTGGATCGCACTCAACAGTGGTTTGTCCGGTTCGGCGGATGTCATTCTCATCCCGGAGATTCCCTTTCATATCGATAAGGTCTGTGATCACATTATGGAGTCGGTGATTCGCGGGCAGCGATACGCGATAGTTGTTGTTGCGGAAGGTGCGGTACCTGAAGGTGGGCGGGCTATTGACAAAGGCAAGGGGGAGGTCGGGCGCCAGCACGTTGTCCTGGGAGGTATCGCTGAATATCTGGCAAAGGAAATCGCACAGAGAACAGGGAAAGAGACGCGTTCCATCGTTCTTGGTCATCTTCAACGCGGCGGGGCTCCCACAACTTTTGATCGGCTGATAGCGCTCCGTTTCGGTGCGGCCGCCGTGCGCATGGTTGAGGAACGGAAGTTCGGGATCATGGTGGCTCTGGACCCGCCTCACGTGAAGGCGGTTCCTCTGGAAAAAGTGATCGGACAGATAAAAAATGTTCCCCTTAACAGCGATACCATCAAGACAGCGAGAGAGATTGGCATATCCCTCGGTGATTAAATGTGGTCTTTTATATGTGCGGATTTTGAACTGATCCTGTCGGGGGTTCAAGGGTAAGCCGGCGGGAGATCCACCTCGATGGAGAAGTGGGAGATTTACCATCGAATTCTTTTTTCTTTGAGAAGCTTTTGCGCCCCATCATGTCCCAACTGGGCGGCTGCCTGAGCGTCCTTTATGGCCTGTTCGGGGTTTCCCAGTTTTTCATGAGCAGTCCCGCGATTGCTGTATGCAACCGCAAGTTTGGGATTTAGCGTGATCGCCATGTCGAAATCCTTTATGGCCTGCTCGTACTTGTCAATCCGTGTGTGGGAAACGCCGCGCCTCTCGTAAGCCTCTGCAAATCTGGGATTCAGTGCAATAGCCCGATCGAAATCCTTTATTGCCTGATCGACGTTTCCCAGTTCCCAATAGCTTTGCCCCCGCGCGTAAAACGCGATCGCGGCGTTAGGCTCCATAGCTGAAGCTCTGGTGAAGGCAATAATTGCCTCCTGATGGTTTCCCGCGATCTGGAATGTACAGCCCTTGCTGATCCAGTCCACAGCTCTCGGTTCTTTCTTGCCTTTCGCTTTTCTGTATTCAACAAAACCCCAGATGAAGAGAAGGATTCCGATAAGGGTACATGCGACAAAAACCACGGGACCCGTACGATAGACGAAATCGGTGAGATAGCCGAATACGGGCATTATGAACGCAAGCAGCAGTATATAAATATATACGTCTCGCTGGAAAAAAGGATTCATCCTCTGATTACACTCTTTTGTTCAATAATCGCTCGTGTGAAAAGTCCCTCAGGTAACACTGATAAAGTATTATGGATATTTGAGAGCGAGAAGGACATCTTACGTCGGGCAGGATAAATAAAACATTAATGAATATCAAGGTAAATCGTGATGCGTTTAACTGATTTATCCTGGTGGGCCGTACGAGAATCGAACTCGTGACCAACGGATTAAAAGTCCGCTGCTCTACCGCCTGAGCTAACGGCCCATCCATAAGATATTTTTGAAGCGTGCCCTATTACTAAGAAGGGTCGTAAGTTGTCAAGAAAAAAGGTCAGCTCGCAAAAGGATCCCTCAGCACGATCGTTTCCTCTCTGCCCGCCCCCACCGAGACGATCATCAGTTTCACACCGGCCAGTTCTTCAAGTCTCTTGACATATCTTTGAGTCGTTTCAGGAAGTTCTTCGATTTTTCCTGCTTTGCTGATATCTTCCTTCCATCCTTCCATTTCTTCGTAAACCGGTTCGCACTGGGCAAGTGTGCGAAGGTTTGAAGGAACGTAATCACTGAAAACTCCCTGTGGGGTACTGTAGCCGACGCAGATTTTCAGTATTTCGATTCCGGTGAGGACGTCGAGCTTGGTCAGCGCAATGCCGGTTATGCCTGAAAGCCGTACCGATTGTCTCACTAAAACCATGTCCAGCCAGCCGCAACGGCGCTTTCTTCCTGTGGTCGCTCCGTATTCCTGGCCTCTATCCCGTATTCTGTCTCCGATTTCATCTTTCAGTTCCGTCGGGAAAGGCCCCTCTCCCACCCTTGTGGTGTACGCCTTGCAAATTCCGATGACCTCATTGATGGCTGATGGGCCCACTCCGGTTCCGCAACAGGCGTTGCCCGCCACCGTGTTGGAGGAAGTGACGTAAGGAAACGTGCCATGGTCTATGTCCAGATGGGAACCCTGGGCACCTTCGAAGAGAATTTTCTTTCCCTTTCTCATTTCTTCGTAAATGACCGTTGAGGTATCTCTCACATACGGTCTGATCCTTTCTGCGTATGCCATATATTCGTGATAGATGGCTTCTTCGTCTAAAGGATCTTCCTTGAAGAGGTTGGTCAGGGCGAAATTTTTTTCCTCGATATTTCTGGCGAGCTTTTCCTTGAACACCTGTTCGTCTATAAGATCACACATTCTTATTCCCACACGTCCCATCTTGTCCTCGTAGGCCGGACCGATGCCCCTTCCCGTTGTACCTATTTTTTTTCCGATACTGCGGGCCTCGCGGGCAACGTCAAGCTTCCGGTGGTAGGGCATGATCACGTGAGCTCTCTCGCTTATGTACAATTTCGTGTGGGGAGGCATCACCCCCCTTTTAACGAGTCTGTCGATTTCATCGAGAAGCACCTTCGGGTCGATCACCACACCGTTTCCGATGATGCAGATCTTGTTGTCATGCAGGATTCCGGAGGGAATCAGATGGAGTATGGTTTGCTCACCCTTCACAACTATCGTGTGACCTGCATTATTTCCTCCCTGAAACCTGGCGACGACGTCGGCATTTTCCGCGTAGAGATCAACTACCTTACCCTTGCCTTCATCTCCCCACTGGGTTCCTACCACCACAACGTTTGCCATGCGCAGTCTCCTCCTGTTTACATTTCCAGTTGCGTAACCGAGATGATATTGGGCAGGTTCCTCATCTTGCTCAGGACATCTTCCGTCACCATAGTATCCGTCGTCAGCACAACAAGGGCCTTCTGGTCGACCTGTTCCCGGCTCAGGTGAAGTCTTGCAATATTGACGTTGTTGTTTCCCAAGGTTGTGCCGATGTTCCCTATGACTCCCGGTTTGTCATAGTTCGATACGACCAACATATGCCCTTCAGGGATGACTTCGACGGTAAACTGGTTAACCCTGACTATACGGGGATCCATGCGTCCGAATATGGTTCCCGCTGCATAGCCCACTTCCTCGGAGGTCTTGACGGTCAGGGTTATCATGCTGGTATAATCCTTCGGTTCACTGCTCTTCGACTCGACAACCCTGATCCCGCGGTCCCTGGCAACGACAGGAGCGTTTATGTAGTTGATATTTTCGTTCAAAATAGGGGTCAGGAGACCTTTGAGAAGCGATATGGTGATAGGGGCCACATTATAATTGAGGATTTCCCCGCTGTACTCCACGGTTACTTCTTTGATACCGCCTTTGACCAGCTGGGCTTCAAATTTCCCTAATTTTTCACCGAGGTCAAGATATGGCTGGATGACGCTCAGTAATTCCGCGCTTATGGAGGGGAAATTAACCGCATTTTTGATTTCGCCCTTCGTGAGAAAGTTTGCAATCTGTTCGGCAATCGCAATGGCCACGTTGATCTGCGCCTCGTCCGTTGATGCCCCCAGATGGGGAGTACAGATGACATTGGAGAGAGAAATGAGCTCCTTATTCTTTGGTGGCTCTTCCTCGAAGACGTCTAAAGCGGCTGCTGCAACTTTTCCCGATTTGATGGCATCATAAAGATCCTTTTCGACGACGATGCCTCCCCGGGCGCAATTTATGATGAAGACCCCTTTCTTCATTTTCTCAAATGCTTTTGCATTGAGCATTCCCTTTGTTTCCTTCGTGATGGGGGTGTGTACGGAGATAAAGTCGGATTTCTTCAGCAGTTCATCCAGGGTAACTAAGGCAATGCCTAACTTTCCCGCCGCATCGGGAGAGATAAAGGGGTCGTAGGCAATGACGTTCATCCTCAGCCCCAGAGCCCTGTCGGCAACGATGGTGCCGACCCTCCCGATGCCGATGATGCCTAAGGTCTTGTTATAGAGCTCCGTACCTATGAATTTGTTTTTTTCCCACTTTCCTCCTTTCATGGAGGCTGTTGCCTGGGGGATCTTGCGCGCGAGGGACAGCATCATGGCGATGGTGTGCTCGCCCGTGGTGATGGTATTTCCCCCCGGGGTGTTCATCACAACGATACCCCGCTTGCTCGCTGCGTTGATATCGACGTTGTCGAGGCCGATTCCCGCTCTTCCGATGACGGCAAGATTCTCGGCGTGGTCGATGATATCTCTGGTCACCTTCGTAGCACTCCGGATGGCCAGTCCATTGTAGTCCTTGATGACTCCTTTGATCTCATCAGGTGTGAGGTTCGTCATTACATCGACCTCGATTCCCGGGGTATTTTTAAATATTTCGATGCCCTCTTTTGCCAGGGTGTCACTTACCAGCACTTTTTTCATTGAAATGGTCCTCCTGAATCAATCTGATGTTACTGTGGTTTGTAACTGAGATCACAGTTCCTTGATTTTTTCGTGATATACCCTCTCGAGTTCCACAAGAGCCGCCTTTATGTCGTCCGGTTCAATCGTCGGGCCGCACCAGAAGCGGAATCCCGGGGGGGCATCTTTGTATGAATTCACGTCGTGGGCGGTATTTTTCTTGCTCAGATCCCCCGCAATGCTCTTGAGAAATTTCGCCTGTCCCTCCTTCGGTAATACCCTTATTTTATCGCTGATCACGGACAGACACACGGAAGTATTCGATCGGATATCTCTGGATGAAGCAAGGAAATCGATCCAGTCGTTTTTTTCCACCCATTGTTCGATTACCTCTAAGTTTGCTCTGCTCCTTGCGATGAGTCCTTCCAGACCGATTTCTTTCGCCCAGGCGAGGGCATCCAGATAGTCTTCCACGCAGAGCATGGAAGGGGTATTGATGGTGTCTCCTTCGAAAATAGCCCTGTTGATTTTCCCGCCTTTTTTCATGCGGAATATTTTGGGAAGAGGCCACGGAGGATCGTAGGATTCGATGCGATTTACGGCCCCGGGACTGAGGATGAGCATACCGTGGGCTGCCTCACCGCCTAAACATTTCTGCCAGGAATAGGTGAGGACATCGACTTTGTACCAGTCCACCTCCATGGCAAAGACGGCACTGGTGGCATCGCAGAGGGACAATCCCTCCCGGTCTTTCGGGATCCACTCCCAGTCGGGGATTTTGACGCCGCTCGTGGTACCGTTTGCCACAAAGACAACGTCATTCGACCAGTCAACAGCGTTGAGATCGGGGATTTTTCCGTAGTCAGCATTGAGGATAGTTGGGTTGAGATGAAGCTGTTTTGTAATATCCGTGGCCCACCCCTCGGAGAAGCTTTCCCACACCAGTACGGTAACAGGCCGTGGCCCCAGGAGGGTCCACATAGCCGCCTCAAAAGCGCCGGTGTCCGATCCGGGGAAGATTCCCACGAGGTACTCCTCGGGGATTCTTAGGATTTCTTTACTTTCGGCGATGGCCTTTGCCAGTTTCTTCTTGCCCAGCGAAGATCGATGGGACCGCCCTACGGGTGCGTCCTTGAGTGCATCCAGGTTCCAATTCGGTCTTTTGCTGCAGGGACCGGAGCTGAAATTGGGGTTATGCATATGTCATTTCTCCTGAGTTTTTTCACAGGGGGGGAAATATATCAGCATTAAAATGATTACTCAAGTCATTTTGGATATGAGTTGACTGTAATGGAAAAAAGAAATATGTTCCACTATCATTTACCGGGAGATGTATAAAGGTGAAAAAGGTTAAAACCACTTTTTTCTGTCAGGACTGTGGACATCAGTCACCAAAATGGCTGGGGAAGTGTCCCTCCTGTGGTGGGTGGAACCGGTTTGTGGAGGAGGAACTCAGAACTCATGATCGGTCGGCTCTCTCTGACATACAATTTGATGAATCCCCCCTGTCCATTGAAAAGATCCGTGCCGATGAGAAAGAACGCATCACCACCGGGATTGCGGAGGTGGACAGAGTGCTGGGGGGAGGGATTGTCAATGGGTCGGTTACGCTGGTAGGCGGTGATCCCGGAATAGGAAAATCGACCCTGCTCCTTCAGGTGCTCCAGAATCTTGCCCAAAAAGGGTTACATGTCCTCTATGTCTCCGGTGAGGAATCGGCGAAGCAGATAAAGCTGCGGGGAAAACGCGTGGGTGCCGTATCGGAAAATCTTTTCATTCTTGTCGAAATCGATCTGGATAATATTGTCAAACACATCAAGGGATTGCTGCCGGGAGCCGTGGTGATTGACTCGATTCAGACGGTCTTTTCATCGGAACTTGCATCCGCACCCGGAAGTGTGGGACAGGTCAGGGAGTCATCGGCGAGGCTTATTCTCCTGTCGAAAAAGACAGGGATCCCCATTTTTCTGGTGGGGCACGTAACCAAGGACGGGTCGATCGCAGGCCCCAAGGTTCTGGAACACATGGTCGACACTGTTCTCTATTTTGAGGGAGATTCGGGGCACGCGTATCGGATTGTGAGGGCGATGAAAAACAGGTTCGGGCCGACCAATGAGATCGGTGTGTTTGAAATGCGGGATAATGGACTGAATGAGGTATCAAATCCCTCTGCGTTTTTCCTGACGGAGAGACCCGAAGGTGCGGCAGGTTCCGTGGTGGTTCCGAGTATGGAGGGAACAAGGCCGATACTCATTGAAATCCAGTCTCTTGTCAGTCCGACGACTCTGGGGATGCCCCGGAGAACAACCATCGGGGTCGATCACAACAGGGTCTCCCTGATTGCTGCAGTCATGGACAAGATATGCGGGTTCCGGCTGGGCGGCCATGACATTTTTATCAACGTGGCGGGGGGCATGAAGGTCGATGAACCGGCCATTGATTTAGGGATCGTTTCTTCCATGGCATCGAGTTTTCTCGATCGACCGGTTGATGCGGGAACAGTGGTATTCGGCGAGGTAGGACTTACCGGTGAAGTGAGAGGGATCTCCCAGATGGAAACCAGGATCAAGGAAGCGGCCCGCATGGGCTTCAGGCGTTGCATTCTTCCCCACGTACACTCAAGGAGTGAAACCCCGAAGGGGAAAATAGAGTGCATCAGTGTAAGCAGCATCAAAAAGCTTTTGGAATATCTGTTTTAGCCCGTCTGTATGAAGAGAACAGTTCTTGTTGTCGATGACGAAAAAGATATCGTCGATCTGATCGCGTATAATCTTGAAAAAGAGGGCTTCGGTGTAATCAAGGTCTATGATGGAGAGAGTGCCCTCGAAATGGTGAAGACCAGAAAACCTCACCTGATAGTTCTGGATTTGATGTTGCCCGGCACGAGGGGGCTTGAGGTGTGCAAATTTATCCGGAAAAATCCGGAAACGGAAACGCTTCCCATCATCATGCTCACAGCGAAGGGTGATCAGGTGGATAAGATAGTTGGCCTTGAGATGGGGGCGGATGATTACATCACTAAACCCTTCAGTGTCAGGGAACTCGTGGCACGGGTGCGGGCGGTTCTGCGGAGGTCGGAATTACGTCTGGGACCCGGGAAAGCAGAGACGTTCAGATTCGGGGGGCTCCACATTGATTATGGGACGTACGAAGTTACTGTGGACGGCAACAGGGTCGACATGGGGCCGACAGAATTAAAACTGTTGCGGTTCCTGACACAACACCCCGGCAGGGTTTACACCAGGGATCAACTCCTCGATTATGTCTGGGGAGATGAGACCTTTGTCGAACCCAGAACGGTGGATGTTCATATCAGCCGTCTACGGGCAGCGATCGAAAAAAACAAAGACAAGCCCCAGTATATCCTCACCGTCAGAGGCATCGGGTATAAATTTGCCGACCTGAAGTAACATTGCTTTATAAAAACTCTCACCGTTTTTCCGTTTTCTTCTGTACTTCATCTTACCTTATCCTTTAGTGCCTGCATGCCCTTTTCACAGAGCCTGTCAGCCCATAAATCGGGTAACGATAGCTCTCGAAAAGAGAAAGGCAAGAAGGAGTGAAGGAAGAGCGATAATGAAGAGCGTCAGGTGTATTGCCTGATACAGATGATCGATCGACTTCCTCACTTTTACAAGAGGACGAGACAGTCGGATATACCCCTTTACCTCGGTATTTTCTTTCAGGGGAAGGGCAATATAGAGCATGCTTTCCTGGAGAGTCACACTGAATCTGGAGGTTTTCCCACGCCCTTCTGTTTTCGCTTGCTGGATCTCGGGACGGTTCAGGTGATTATCCATTTGCTTTGCATCACCCTGGGAATCCGATATCACCCTGCCCACCCTGTCGATGAGTGTTACCCGTAAATTCGTCTGCCCGGCAATTTCCGGGACTTTTTTTTCAATGTCGCTTCTGGGCATAAGGGTAATGATTTGTGCAATGTGGAACATGTCGTCCTCGATACTTTGTGTCATAACGTCCCGGATTTTCGGGGTCAGAAAAAAATCCAGGACCACAATTGCCAGTAGGACAAGGACGAGATAGGAAGCAAATACCTTTAAAAATAAAAAGTTTCTCACTCTCATGATGGCAACCCTCTTATACAAAAAATCTGTTCACATTTAATGGCAGTGTGATAAGTGGAACAAATCCTGGCAAGGTAATTTTCAATGTCTGCATAAAAAACACCGAGTGGATTTATAGACTAATTCAATCGAAACCTCAATACAATCTTCTTATTGCAACCATTTACCGGAAAGCGAGCAGCAGCAGGTAGACGGCAGCTGAGATTTGTCCACAAATCGGTATGGTGAGAATCCAGGCCCAGATAATATTTTTCGCAATCCCCCAGCGGACGGCTGTCAACCGCTTTGTAGCCCCTACCCCCATAATTGCTCCCGTGATTGTATGGGTTGTACTCACCGGGATACCCGCGACAGTAGCACCGATTATGGATACGGCGGCCGCAGTTTCTGCGCAGAAACCTCCCATGGGTTGAAGTTTTGTAATCTTCGTTCCCATCGTTTTGACAATCCTCCATCCCCCTGCCATGGTTCCCAGGGCAATGACCAGATAGCAGGTGAACTCAACCCAATAGGGGACGTAGAAAGTGGAACCCAGATAACCACCGCTGAAAAGGACGATGGCAATTATACCCATTGTCTTCTGCGCGTCGTTCATGCCGTGGCTTATACTGAATATGGCCGCCGAAAACAATTGAAACCTCCTGAACAATGTATCCGCAGTATGCACTGAAGTATATCGGGATAAATTCAGGGTGAGTATCATTAGCAATAATCCAATGATCAGGCCGATTAATGGAGAAAGAATAATAAAACTCGCGGTCTTGATAATTCCCTTCCAGATGAGAACCTTAGTTCCCCCTTTCACGAGACCCGCCCCGATGAGACCGCCGATAAGGGCATGGGACGAACTGCTGGGAATACCCAGCCACCAGGTAATGAGATTCCATGTGATCGCTCCGGCTAACGCGGAGAAGATAAGAACATTATCCACAATCGCGGGGTTTATAATCCCCGTACCGACGGTTTTTGCGACCTGTACACCGATAAAAAAGACAGCCACGAAGTTGAAAAAGGCTGCCCATATGACGGCATGGTGGGGCTTCAGCACACGGGTCGAAACGATCGTGGCTATTGAGTTTGCGGCGTCGTGAAAACCGTTAATAAAATCAAAGATGAGGGCGATGAAGACAATGACGATCACGGAGATGAGAGGAGAGATTTCCATATTTTCGATCAATCACAACATTGTTTTGGGGGCATCATCTGCATCAATAGAACCCTTCGGAGATATGCGCGCGACCTCTATCACGGTTCTCTGATGAGTGTCAAGGAGCGATTATCGGCTTGGAAGCACGCTTGTTTCTTTTGTTAATACGTTTATAAACAGGACGCGTGATTTTTCCATATTGCGACCTTATCTGTAGAGTGTATCAGAAGTTTGTTACACATCGATGACAGGGGTATGAAAATATTATAAACGACTTTATGTGGCTTTTATTCGGTTGCGATTGACGTTCCATAGCTATACACTTTCTGGGGAATACGTAAAATGGAGATGAGATTGCAGTCAAAGATGACAGGATATTCTGCATTCACAGTAACTTCATGAAACTGTCATCGTAATGCAACAATTATTTTGTACATAACACTCAAAAAATACTGGAGGAACTGTATGAAAAAAACGGGAATAACATTTGTGATAGTACTGACTCTGCTTGCTGGTACGGGCTTCGCCTTTGCGGGTCAAAATGTCGTGATCAAAGGATCGACAACTGTCCTTCCTGTGGCTCAGGTAACATTGGAGGCTTATATGAAATTCCATCCCGGGGTG
>Ga0194112_10001394_pt1 | contig 35565 bp, 31 predicted proteins | sample TA2MahC400mmetaG_FD_146191 | JGI IMG/M metagenome (GOLD analysis project Ga0194112, IMG submission 146191) | Freshwater microbial communities from Lake Tanganyika, Tanzania - TA2015016 Mahale Deep Cast 400m | ecosystem: Environmental > Aquatic > Freshwater > Lake | place: Tanzania: Lake... | reverse complement strand
TTCTTGTTGCTCTTTGCTTAAAATCAACTTGGCTTTCTGGCTCATTCGTGGCATATTGGTTTCCTCCTTTATTTTTAGAAACCTTTATACCACAAATAAATTTAAATGTAAATATATTAATGAAACTATCTACTAGGTATTGTCAAAAGTTATCTCCCCCCTCAATGGGGAGGGTTTCCCTTGTCTTTCCGTATTTTCCAAAATGGTTTTTCATAAAACTTTTGACAATATCAGTGGATTTGGCTGACCGGTTTTGCCCTATAAGGCCTCCATTTTTTTCAACTTTCGGACAATTTTTGGAGAAAGCGTTGTGATCAATAAGAGGAGAGTGACAATTAAGAGAACCGCGCATATAGGACGTTTAAGAAAGATGAGGGGGTCACCATAAATCAAGGACTGACGGAAGGCAATCTCCATCATCGGCCCGAGCACCATTGCCAGAAGAAAGGGCGCCCCTTCAAATTCGAATTTCCGCATCAAATATCCAAAAACCCCGAAAATAACCATGATCAGGATTTCATAAATGTTGTTATTCAGACTGTAGACACCAAGAAAACAGAAAAGGAGGATCAACGGAAAGAGGATGTTGTAAGGAACCCTCAAGATCTTTACCCAAATTCCAATCAATGGGAGGTTTAAAACTAAAAGCATACCGTTACCAATATACATACTGGCAATGGTTCCCCAAAAAAGTTCAGGGTGCTTGCTTATGAGAAGGGGTCCCGGTTGGATCCCGTGTATAATAAAGGCCCCTAAGAGCACAGCCATAGAGACATTGGCGGGGATGCCGAGAGAGAGGAGGGTGACAAGCGAACCACCAGTTGCCGCATTGTTGGCTGTCTCAGGGGCTGCCACACCTTCTATTACCCCAGTCCCAAATTTTTCGGGATAGCGGGATAGACGTTTTTCAGTGGTATAGGCCATAAAGGTAGGAATGACGACGCCTGCACCGGGCAAAATTCCCATAAAAAAGCCTATTATAGAACCACGGACAATCGGCCACTTACAGGCGATCCAGTCTTTGAGCGTGGGAAGAAGGCCACCGATCTTCGTGGCGAAAACCTCCTGTTTGATACTTTCCTCAATATTCGTCAGAACCTCGCCGATACCAAATATCCCCATGGCTACTGGCACCAGCCCCACTCCATCCATCAGAGTGATACTTCCCAGGGTAAAGCGGGTGATACCGGTAATCGGATCTTGCCCGATGGTTGAAATGGCGAGGCCGGCGACTGCCATCACCAATCCTTTGGTGAGAGATCCCACGCAGAGATAAGTGACCATGGTCAGACCGAAAAGCATCAGGGCAAAATATTCTGGAGGACCAAACTTCAGGGCGAGCCTTGCAAGCAGGGGGGGGCAAGAAGCATCAGACCAATAATACTCGCTGTTCCACCAATAAAGGAACCAAAAGCAGCCATGCCAAGTGCAGGGCCAGCGCGGCCCTGCCTCGCCATTTTGTATCCATCTAAACAAGTGATGATCGAAGATGCCTCTCCTGGAATATTCACTAATATAGAGGTTGTAGAGCCACCATATTGAGCTCCATAATAGACTCCAGCAAGCATAATGATGGATGCAACCGGATTCATCCCAAAAGTTACTGGCAGAAGAAGAGAAATGGTTGCCACAGGCCCAATCCCTGGGAGGACACCGATCAGGGTACCAATCAATACTCCCAGAAAACAGAAGAAGAGGTTATGGAGGCTTGAGGCGACATTAAAACCAAGAGCCAGATGGTTAAGAATATCCATAGATTAAATCCTGAGAAAGCCTCTTGGCAAAGGTTGCTTTAGCAACAAAACAAAGACGATGTATATTCCCAGTGTTGAAAAAATAGCAACGAGAAGTATCTTTTTCCAACTTTGGGGTCCTGCCCCTCTCATCAAAAGCATAATTAAGAGAAAGAAAGTGATGAGATAGCCGGCTTTCTCAAAGAAGAAGATAGTAAGTACCAAAATCAATACGGTGTAAACGACCTTTTTCCATCCGCCATGCGGGAAAGAAGCAGCTGATATTTGCATACGGGGGAGAGCCTTTTTTATTTGGTCAAATAAAAGGACGAGTGAAAGAAAGATTAAAAGAATTCCCAGCACCAGTGGATAGAGGCCTGGGCCGGGTTGGAAAAAGCTCCCAATCTGGTAGCTCGTTGACCAGAGGGAGAGCAAGATGCCCACAGCTAACCAAAATATTGGACTGATGAAATGGGGATATTTCAATTAAGTCCTTTCTTTTTTTAATAATTCAACTATTTTATGAGCCCCATCTCCTTTAAAAGCTTTTTAAAGTACTCATACTTTTTATCTTCTTTTAGCTCAAAGAAATTCTGACTTCTTTGAGTTTCATACGATGAAGACAGAATGGGCACATCACCTCTGCATCCGGAATCTTATCAAAATAGATATCACAATAGGATTCTTTCCCGCATTTTGAACATTTGAACCAAATCTCCTTGGCCATCCTTTATCTCCCTTCCAATCAACGATCGTATACTGTCGGTGCTGATTTAATCTTACCGGGTTCGATAAAATCCGAAAGGCGGATCCGTTTCATCACTTCTTCAGGAATATAGAGCTTCTGCGAGTATCGAGCAGGAGGGGCTGGCTTTGTGGCATCGATTCCTCCTTTCGTCGAGATGATACCATCAATGGATGGGTCCAATTTAGCTCCCCTACACCCAGGTATCACTATAAGGTCCTTATCCCACTGACTTCTTGTTGCCACAGCCCATAAAACCCAACGGTCATCATAAATATTAATATCCTCATCCACAACGATTACATGCTTCATCATTTCTGATGCTGTTAAAGCGGCCAGGATTGCCTCTTTCGGCTGCCCATCGTTAGTTTTTCTGATCTGGATATAGGCATGAAATCGTCCAGAGCCAGAGAGAGGACAATAAACCCTTTGTACCTGGGGGACTACTTTTTTTACCACCGAATATACGGTTCCCTCTTCTTGTGTCCCTCCAAAGTTATTGTTCATACCCACCATAAAAGAATGATAGATCGCCTCATTTCTATAAGTGATCGCTGTAACATTTATGACTGGATTCATCTGTTGAGGACCAAAATACCTGGTATACTCTCCGAAAGGTCCTTCCAAATCACGATTCCCAGGTTGGATCACTCCTTCGATGACGATTTCAGCATCAGCAGGAACTAAAAAATCTTCACCCAAGGTCTCTGATGGAACCAATCGAAGGGGCTCTTCGGCTAATCCGCCAGCGGCCTCGTAGTGACTTGAAGGATAGGCCATTCTTGTTTGGGCACCCATGAGTACTGCTGGATGGTGGCCTATCCAGTAAGCGACTTTCATGGCTTTCCCACGTTCTTCATGTTTTTTAAGATTGAGGGCTGCATGCGTAAAAGGAGTAAGAAAAGAACGAATCTCTCTCGGGCCGGCGACATATCCTCGATGGAGCGCCATATTATCGATCCCAGTGTCAGGATCATAACAGGTTAACATCCCTGCTGTAATATAAGGGCCAGGATCCATGCCGTGATGTTTTAGAATGGGAAACTTCAGGAGATCTATTTTATCTCCCGCAAGTACATTCTCCTTACATGGGGCTTTCTCTTTTGAAATGATGAGAGGTTTAATTTTCTGTTCGTCTGCCCTTCTTCGCCACTCGATGGCCACATCTTCAAAGGTGGAATTAATTGCATAGGCCAATTTTCTTCTATCACCTAAGACGTTGATAACGCATCTAAACTCCGATCTTTCACCCTTAGCGGTCATCACGTTTTCGAATAAGATCAATGGAAACTTATTTAGATCTTCAAAATGATGAGCGATGGCACTGCATTCGTAGATGGCACTTAACTCCTTTTCGATGGTGATGACATCTTCTGGATGATCCTTCTCATAGCTGGTGAGAAAAGTTCTCAGGTCTTTTGGCATAATTTTCTCCTTTTGCTATAAAAAAACCTCTATGGCCTGCTTGACGCAGAGACTCCTCGCCTTCCTTCGAGAATGACTAACGATCTTTCCAAGGGGGCATGGGATAAGCCAAAGGCGAAGAGGCTTGATCCTTTGGCCAGACGAGCTCATCTTTGCCATTCTGCCACTGGGACATATTCCGCACATACTTCCCCTCTCCCCTTCCATTGGGCTTAAATTTCATTGGTCCCATAATCGTGATCATGTTGGTCGAAGCGATCGCATCCCTGACTTTATCTTTGTCGAGAGTCCCGGCCCGCTGAAGGGCATCGGCCAATATCTGGACACAGGGATACGCTGTTCCGGTGGCAGGTTCAGGTAGATATCCGTAGGCTGCTTTAAAATCCTGGACAAACTTTTCAACCCCTGGGAGTTTGAGATGAAAGCTCCATCCCCCGGTATGGCAAATATAGTCGCCATCTTTGCCCAGATTTTTTGGCCATATCGCCGTATCCGCCGATCTCATAATATAAGCAAACTTCGGTGCCCAATCGAGCTCCTTCATCTGCTTGACGATGATGATACCCTGGGGTGGAAGGGGGTTTGTATAAAGGGCATCGGCTCCAGCCGATTTTGCCTTAACGATCAAGGAAGAAAAATCGTTGGCACCGAGAGCGTACTTTTCATAGGTCACAATCTTGTAATCCTTATTGGCCGAGAATTCTCTGAGATACTTGCCCGTTGCAACACCCCACTCCTCTTGTATCTCGAAGAAGGCGATTTTGGTTGGTCTCTGGTTTTGTGGAATCGAATCAAGAACATCCAAAAAGGTGATCACCTGATCCTGCTCAGCCATAAAAGGGGTGAAACAATACTTATAACCTTTCTCAAACTCCGCTGTACTCCCAATGGTCGTCGCAATAATGGGGATGCGATACTTCTCTGCAATCGCAAGCTGAGGGATGATGAGATGAGCAGCAAAGCTTCCAAAGAAAACATCAACTTTGTCAACAGAATAGAGCTTCTCCATCCGGCTGGTCACCTTCTTCGGGTCAGATTCATTATCCACGTAAATGATTTCCAAAGGTATCTTCTTATCGAATTCCTTTATATATACCCCACCAGCCTCATTGATATGTTTGATCCCTATGTCGTACCCTGTTTGTACGAACTTTCCTCCCAATGCCCCAGCTCCAGTAATAGAATTCACACAGCCGATTTTTATAGTGCTCGGAGCCACAGGGCTCTGCGCAAAGGCCCCCAGAGTTCCCATGAAGAGAAAAGTGATTAAGCTCAGTGCTAACGCAATCCCTATTAATCCTATTGATAATCTTCTCTTTTCCATTTTCATCCTTCTCCTTTTTTATTATTAATGGCTCACTTATATTTACCAGGTATGACCAATCCTGGTTGCCTCTCCTTGCTTCATGTTGTAATCAAGGATGTAGGATGCCATATTTAGATCTTTTGGTAAAGGGAGAATTTTATAACGTTCACTATATTTTCTTTTAGCAGAAATAGTTTAAACTTAATTTACCTTAAATTACCTTATCAATCAAGGAGGATCCTTTCATTACGATTGTCTGACTGGCAGAAGAAAGGACTTCATCCATTTTCTCCTGCAGATGTGATTTGCAAACGTCCATCTATCTCCGTAAGGTCAAACCGCCATTTGTTTTCAGGTTTGGGTTTCCCATAATCCCAAAGGTCATCTCCCAAAATGGGCAGACAAGGGGTACGTCACTGATCAAATATTCTTCTATTTCAAGACAAAAGACCTTGTTCATGAAGTCCTCAGAAATTGCACGAAACATATCGATCCCAGTTGTAGGAGCAAATTCGATCTTCTTGCCTTTAAATGGTCCGCTGGAAATGATTCGTGAATTATTTTTCATTTTCTCACCGAGCGCGAAAGCTAAAGGGCGCGACAGCTTTTTGCCGCCCCTCTCTTGAGCGGTTTGTTCTTCCTTAGTCTTTCTTTCCAGTAACCTGGCCGTCGATGAAGATGGGCTACCGCAATAATACGAAGATTATGAGATTTAATCTGATAGATCAATCCGTATGGAAACCTACTGACTAAGCAGCGGTGAGAGTTTTTGGACAGTTTTGACCAAGCATCGGGGTACTGAATGATGCGAGCAATGGTGGCATAAAATTCTACAGCTCCATCGAATTCTTCTTTGGCATCGGGATGAAAATAGAATTTCATCGCTGGTACTTCTTACGAATGTCCGAAAACACCTTATCACCAGGAAGCAGTCTCACCTTGCCTTTCTCAATTTGGGCAATACGCCGCTCAGCCTCTTTAGCCCAAAGTCGATCCACCTCTGGCTGCGTGGGCAGGTTAAGACTTGTAAGCAGCTGTTCCACCAAGCTCACCCTGGCATCAGTTGGGAGCGACAAAACTTCATCGACTATTTTCTTGGCAACCACGGGCATATTAATATCCTCCATTCAAATATATTCAAGCATATTTCATATTAAGAACCAAACCTTTCTTGGTTGAAGCAGAGCGACTGAAATCAGCGGTGGTTATTAGCCATCCGTTGAATTGAATTGGGCGGTGGCCACAGATTCAAACCACGCCTCGATTCCACTGACTATAGTCACATCACCTCTACCGATTAACCCTGCCACCACAACTACCTTGTGGGCCTGACACGTTTGACGTACTTCAATACCTCTGGGGCAAAACCGTGTTTCTCGTACATCTGCCGGGCGCGCATGTTGCCCTCAAATACATATAGCGTGATTAGGTGATAGCCTTTCCCCCGGGCCCAATCCTCCGCTGTATCGAGCAGACGAAGGCCAATTCCACGACCTTCAGAAGGCTTGACTACCGCCAAATCAGAGATGTAGGCCTGCTTCTTGCCATTGAAATGGTCAGTTTTGGTTTGAACGTGAACGAAGCCCATGCGTTCCCCTGATTCGTCTTCGGCAATGAATATCGCCGCGTCAGGTTGGGGTTGCTCAACAGCTTTTTGAAGCCGGCTCCGAGAGACGTCATCAATCTCGCTTGGCAGCCGCCATTCGGGTAGACGAAACTCTGAGAACCGTGTCGCCAATGAGGTAACAAATCCCGCATCAGACGGGTTAAATGCCCTGATCCTAATAGCCATTATCTCCTCTGCCCATTCCGCACGTCACTGCCATCAGCGGCGGCTAGGATTAACCGCCCAACATAAAGCTCAGCGAGAGCCAAGTTTATTGGCGATCCGCTGGAGCGACTGGTTATGCAGTGGTATAATCTCCTATGACCTATGACCGGATGCACGCCTCTTTGATGGCATGATCTCAATCAACGATCTAAGGGCTTTGTTGACCGACTCCGAACTGGGGAAATACTTTCTTACATCAGGTTCCAGCATAATCGCTCCATCTTCGAGCTTGAAATACTGAACCGAGGTGGTCCTGTCTTCTTTATGGATCTCAAGCTTATGGCCTTCGCGATATGCTTTGTAGTACTTTCCTCGCACTGCTCCTTTCATGGCAGAGAAATCGTATTCCGGTCTCATGCCTTTTATTGTTGACGGCCCTCTAGGCTCAGCCTTCTTCATAATATCTCCTTTCACGTGCCTTTGCTTTACGGCAACTAATGATACGTATTTTACCCTGTCTCTCGGTATGAATCAAAACAAGAACTCGATCTTTTGCAGACAGACCGATGTTGACATAGCGCTCTTCGCTTTCGGAACTGTCAACGTCGGGAAAAGTAATCAAGAAGGGATCATTGAAAATCGTTTTGCCTTCATCAAAACTCACTTTGTGTTTCCTAATGTTTTCTCTTGCTTTAACTTCATCCCATTCAAATGTCAGTTTCATCCTATCCTTCCGGGAGTTTCGTTGCTATCATTTCAATACATAACGTTCCGGCTCACCTGGAGCCGGGTTTATTGGGGATCCGGTGGAGCCGCTCGTTAGGCAATAGTCATTTTGGTATCATTTCACTAAATTCAATAATTAAATCTGACCCCACATCCAAACCTAAAATGTATAATGTAGCTTTGACCCTAAGCCTTTCGCTTTTTCTTTTTCGGGGCAATGTTGCTACTTCCCTTAACTTGAATATTAAAATCAGTCCCTGTATGGTGGCCGTTCGTAACTACTTCCACACGAAGGTCAATGCCATAATCAGAATCGTGACCTGACGGCTGGACAACCCATGCGTGTGGGAGCTTGACACGCAAAATATCTACAGCCTCTCGGCAAATGATATGTGATTCTGGAATTTTTATCTTTGATTGCTTCCAATTATCCATTTTCTCGATATGTTATTTTAAACTTAACGCTTGAGGTAAGCCGCCCGGCCACCGGGCCTTGAAAAGATACCGAGGCTATTCCGGGTCGGCTTCAGCAATTCGTTAGGTTTTGTTTTCCTTCGATCTTCTAAAGAGTTTTAAAATGAACGCAAGCCCAAAAAGCAAAGGCATAAGGTACCAGTATCTTCGCCAAAAATAGTGACGGCTCAATCTTTTACTCCATTTGTCTGCCACGTCCTCTCGTTCTTTAAACTCAGGCACCTGGGTTTTCTGAATGTGGTGTCCGAGTTCATGAAACACCATATCGGCGAACGCAAGATCAAGTAAAAATGGTATTCGCAGGAGCCAAGACGGCCAACCCTGGCAAATATTATCAACGAAGACCTCAATCCATGCTGGCTCATTCTGCCACTTTTGATGATATAATCCACGACTCTCGCGGATTAGGACTTTACGTTTCCTGGAGAGCGTTTTCTGCTTTCGCCTGTCGTGACTCAGGCCTCCCGCATTGGTGAGAACAACTGTCTTAATACCAGAAACATATTTCCCGGGAATTCCGCATAATAAGCGACTTACAGTCCGTTGAGCGTACACTGGGGGAATGAAGTCTCTGTATGCATCCTGAATTATGACTCCGTGATTATTCCCTATTCTCTTATATCTCTAAACCTAACGATTAAAATCAGCGGTGGCTGTAGGCCATCCGCTGGAGTAAATTGTTAGGCTGTTACTTGGTCAATTGCTGTAAAGTGTATAATTTAGCTTTGACCCCAATCCGCAATTTGACCCCAATCCGCCAATCCGCGGTGAATATTTTCCCTCTCTGGTTGCCCCTTGAGGTGATGTGATAAACAGCTCCCTCAAAGTCAACCCTCAGCTGCCGTGCCATATATCCACCATACCACGGCTAACCACCATTGTAAAGTGTATTGTTTAGGTTTGACCCCCAATATTTTACCCCTGAATTGATCTGGTTAGGCGCTAATCATTTTGGTTTCATTTCATAAACTCAATAATCAAGTCTGACCCCGTACCTCCCCGTCGCCTTGATTGACTTGTTAGGCCCTCATCTTTTTCTTTTGAAATTCAGTAATCAAGTCTATGTCCATAAACTTTATCTATTTTTTGTGAAGTGTATAATTTAGCTTTGACCCCAAATCCCGACAACCGATCAAGATAGCAGCCTTGGGACCGATGAAGGTGACCCCGGGCGAAAATCAGTGGCGTGCGGCTGAGCTCGCCGCTGAAGAAATTAATGAAGCCGGTGGTATCCTGGTCAAAGGGGTGAAGAGACCTATAAGAATCGTCAAGACTGACACAAGTGAGGAAGTCAGTGCTACAGATGCAGTAGCGGCAATAGAAAAAGCGATAACCGTTGATAAAGTTGATTTCTTAGTCGGTACTCACCGAACAGAATCTACCCTTGCCATGCAAGACGTAGCGATGAAATATCGTAAGATCTTAATAGTGACTGGGGCAGCTTCACCCATAGTATTAGAGCGAGTGGGGACGGACTATGATAAGTATAAATATACTTTCAGGACGTGGATCAACTCCGCTTTTATGGGGCAAGCGATGTTCAAGGGTTTAGAGGATCTGTCCAACCTGGTAAAAAAGGAGTTAGGGATTGAAAAGCCAAAGCTTGCCGTATTCTCCGAAAAGCTGGTATGGGCAGACCCTGTGGTTAAGGCCGCTGAGACTTTGGCTCCCAAAATGGGGTTGGAACTGGTTGGAGTCTGGAGACCATCAGCCGTTGCGACGGATGTGACTCCTGAACTGAAAGCCATACAAGCCAGTGGAGCTCACATCATTTATACTGCAACATCCGGGACAATGGGAGTAGTGATGTGCAAGCAATGGGGTCAACTCCAAGTGCCGGCAGCCATGACAGGCGGACATTCGCATGCATGTGTAAAAGGTTACTGGAAGGCGACCGGTGGATATGGAAACTATGTGCCAACTTTTTCCGGCATCGGTCCAGCTAAGATCACACCCAAGACTCTCCCCTTCTGGACTAAATTTGTAAAAAGATTTGATGAATTTCCCGGATATGAGTCTTCTACCTATGACGCGGTGTACCTATTGAAGGAGGCAATTGAGAAAGCAGGTACTCTTGATTCGGATGCCGTAGTAACTGAATTGGAAAAGACTGATTACGTTGGCGCCTACTATCCGAGGATAACATTCTTCCCGAAAGGTGAGAAATATGCCCATGATTTGAGATTTGGTCCGGGATATGCTACTGGCGTTATAAATCAATGGATAGATGGGGATGTTAAAGTGATATGGCCCTATGGATGGGAAGGTATCACTTACGAAGGTAGCAAGCCGTATACGTTTCCACCGTGGTTTTTGAAGTATTGGAAAAAATAGACCTTACAGTTGCAGAAATAAGGAGGTCAAATCTTCAAAAAGAATAATTTTATTGGGTAATCCATTCATTTTTATGATTGAGTTAGATTTCACCTGAGGTGAAGTCCCCCTCACCCTAACCCTCCCCCTCCGAGGGGGGAGGGGAGGGTGGGGGAGGACATAATCCGTAATCATGAGATGCTGAACCCAGTTCAGCATGACGATGGAGGGGAATTCAGTGTCACCCTGAACTTGTTTCAGGGTCTAATGAATACAGGGACTCCAGTCCTTGCTTACGGATTATGGGGGAGGACAATCAGGTTTCTTTTTTTGCAACATTGAGGTAGAGTTAGGGGTTGTTGATGCCTCTCTCTTGAAAATCTTTCAGGAGCAACCCAGCCCTTCCTATCCAGGCTGGGTTGTTTGTTATAGAGGTATTAATCGGTGGACATTCTGGTCAGTGGGATACAACTTGGCGCAATTTATACGATCTTATCTATTGGTTTCTCCCTCATCTTAGGGTCAGCCAGAATCATATTCTTGACTTATGCTGCATTTTACATGCTCGTTGGCTATTTCTGGTACATTGTCAATGTGATGCTTGAGATAAACCTGGTCTTAAGTGCCAGCCTGGCGGTGGTGATGACCATCGCCCTGGGGATAGGCGCCTATAAACTGTGTGTGGAACGGATACGGCGACATGAAACGACAGTCATGCTCATCACTCTGGTCTTAGCCTTTTTCTTCGAGGAATGTGTGCTTTTGGGATTTGGTTCCCAACATCGCAACGTTCCTCCTTTCATCGACGGATATGTCGAGTTTCTTGGCGTTAAGGTGCTGAATCAATATTCACTGACGCTCGCGGTTAGTCTTATTTTAATTTTCCTCATATGGCTTTTTCTATGGAAAACTAAGTTGGGCATCGCTGTTAGAGCTACGTCTCAAGGTAGAGAGGTTGTTAATCTAATGGGCATCAATGAAAAGAGAATATCTATGATCACCGTGGGTGTGGGAATAGCACTGGCAGCCATTGCCGGAGTGATGGTGGCACCCATCTATCTTCTCGAACCTACCATGTGGACGGAGCCATTCATCATGATCTTAGCTATTGTCATCCTGGGAGGTTTAGGGAGCATTAAAGGAAGCATCATTGGCGCTTATATCTTGGCCTATGCTCAGGTGGCTCTTGTATACTTGGTCCCAATGGGCACCTTCATAAGAAGTTCAGTTGCCTTAGCAGCGATGATCGTCGTGCTCCTGATAAGACCTGAGGGCATGTTTGGGGTGCTTTTTGAGGAGGAAAGATTATAGAAGATGCGATATTTTTTCTGGCGCCTATGTAAGAACTTTGAGGGAGAGATATTAGCCGTACCCGGGAAAGCAGTCCTCTTTTTCGTGCTATTGGCCTTATTCTGTATTGGCTTCATCCCCGTAGGCCCTTATTTTCTTAAGATCCTCATCTTCACTACTATATTTGCCATCTATGCTGCGAGCTGGGATCTCCTCTATTTCGCTGGTCAACTTAATTTAGGTCAAGGCGCTTTTTTCGGGGTTTCGGGCTATATGGCAGCCATTCTTGATTTAAAATTGCATCTGCCCAGTGGTGCTGCCATCATCCTTGGGGCAATGAGCAGTGTCATGAGTGGGTTCATCCTGGGAATTCCAGCTCTGAGGATGCGTGGTCCTTACTTGGCTATCCTCACCCTGGCTTTCCCTGTGATTCTTACAGGGGTTGTTTTTGCTTTTTCTGATATTACGGGTGGCGAGCTGGGTCTTTCCGGAATATCGTCTCTTTCAGAGTCCGATATATCTGTTTATTACATCTGCTTAGTTGTTATGCTACTTTCTGTATTCATCATGTGGAAACTGACTGACACAAGAAGTAGCATTGTTAGAACTGGGATTGTATTTAAGGCGATAGCGGAAGACGAGATTGCGGCACGGACATCAGGAGTTAATACTCCAAGATATAAGTTATTGGCTTTTGCTATGAGTGCTTTTTTCTCAGGAATTAGTGGAGGTCTTTATGTTTATGTAATGAAGGTTGCTGGTCCTACCATGTTACATCCTCTATTCTCGCTTTACCCGGTGATATGGACCATTTTTGGAGGAGCGGCAAGTATCTATGGAGCAGTTGTTGGAGTTTTCGTCCTCTACCCCTTTTGGGGCGTGCTTTTTGCTGCCACTCCTGAGTTAAGGATGGTCATCTATACTGCTTTAATCATCATCATTATTCTCTTTATGCCTGAAGGAATAAGTCACTGGTTCAGAGACAGGACAGAAAGAATGTGTCCGAGGTGTAAGCTCATTAACTCAAGAAGGCGAAGCTTCTGCAGAGCCTGCAGTGCTGATTTGTAATCAGCAGGCTGGCGGTGAAGCTAATTAAAAAAAATCTCAAAGTACATAAAAAAACCTACCTGTTCTAAAAGGCTAAATGGCATATCATCCTACTCATATGAGTAATATACATCCGCAACAAATTCAATTCTATTTAATCTCAGATGTATCTTATGTAAATAGGCTAAAGAAAAATATGGGAAGTATCCCTAATGTCCATATGGTACTTTTTTAATGACGCGGAAGGTTTCGCCAGGGGAGGTTGTAGTCTTTTATCAAGTTTCAAATTATGGATACGCAACTTGGAGGGTAAGTCCTTCAATTCGGGAGGTCCTTAATTTTTCAACTCTGATGTAAACGATGGTTTGACCTGGCTCCTTGTTTGCCTCAGCAAGTTTCATATTCGTGTCCGCAAGTTCCTTGTCATATTCGGGAAGTAATACAATCATGGCATTGTCTGGAATTTTTTCCTCTATTTCCGGGTGTTCAAGCAGATACAATTCAAATTCTGTAGAAAGTTGTTGATTCTTTCTGAATAATTCTTCCTTTGTCATCTTTTTAACCTCCTGAAATATCTCTCTTTATATCTTTCCCAATTCTCATTTATATCCTTATCGTATATCCTTATCGGCCAAGGTCAATACCTCGCCTAATTCCACTCCTCCTATAAATATCTTTTCTTTACTGCCATCAGGATTTATCAAATCCTTGTGGGCATATCCGTGGGAAGTATCATATCTTACAATGGGCATCCACCTCTCCTCAAAGAAGATTTCATATTGAACCACGAACCCAATTACCTTTCCCTTTTCCATAATATGCTCGTGTCTTTTTCTATCCCTATCTGTTAGCATAAAAATATAGGATTTCGTCCCCATAATTAATTATCTCATAAATTCTTCGATAATTGAAGTAAGCAATCCTTAATGTCGTTATTTCATTTCCATATTATCCCACGCCTTTAAAATCAAACGGCGGGTGGGGTTTTCGCCGTACTGGCACTCCTCCTTTTCCTTCAGGACGTGGGAGGTTTCACCGGAGAATAATGATCTCATGAAAAATATGGGAAGTGTCCCTAATTTCAAATATGTCTAAGATACCATCAATGTCCAGCAAAGAATTGGCTTCCGGACAAACCAACGGCCACTAGCGACGCTACCCAAGATCTATCTCTTCCTTCAGGCCGACGTTTTCATGCAGGTACGTTCTAACGGAAGCAACAAACTCAGCAGCTTTATCCAGGAGCGGTTCCACCTGATCTCTTGTCAATTCAAAATATTCTCGATAATCGCCCCGTTGCCTGAGTTCAAAAGCCTCATTGAGAGAGCGCCCCATGGATTCCGAAAATAGTCCACCTTTTACAAAGCGCTTATTAAAGTAAGAAAGCACGCCGCTATGCTTTGACGATGAGTAGGGCTCATAGATGAGAAGAGCTAGGACCGCATAAAACATTCCATAATAAATACGATTGGCAACGGACCGAGGACTTTTCCCGCCGTCTAAGAGATAACGAGCTTCCTCGACGCTCTCCCTTGCCTGCCGTAACCTGTGCAGGGCAAGCAGCCTCTTCTTCTCATCTGCTATCATAGAGGAATCCCTTCCCTCTGGATGACTTTGTAAATCGGGGCTTCGGACATTGGCCCCTCCTCCAATTCATCCTTCCCGAAGACCAGCGCGGAAATGAAAACGTCATGCTCCAGATTGATCCGATAGATGATGTCGTCAATCTCCGCTACCATCGCACGGTCATACTCAGGAATTTCTATCATGATATCCAGGTCAGAGCTCTCTCTCCCCTCTCCCCTCGCCTTCGAGCCATAGAGACGGATATCGATAATCCGATATTTCGCAAACAATTGCTTTCGCAGTTCTTTCAAAGCCCTTTCTTCATTTTCTGCCAGTTTCATGGACACACCATCCCTTCTTTCCCTACTCACACCAGCCCCTTTGGGCAACTTTGCTTCTCGACACCAGCGCCGCTCATCTTACCGCCAGGCGGCCCGGCCAGCAATGGCTTTTCACAATGTCAAATGGCCTTGAAATCAGAGAGATTTCCTTATCGGACTTCGAGAATCTGTCAGAAATATATCAGATTATCTGTTGAAGATCAAATGCGCCATCAAATCGACAGGTCGTCCCCTCCCTATTCCCACCAAATTGACGATTCTTCAACACCGGATTCCGAATTCCCTGCCTACCGGCAGGCAGGCGCAATCGGAAAGGATTAGAAGATCACCCTCCTGTAGCAACCGGTCTACAATTTCAAATTTAAGATTTCAGATTTAAGATTGAAAAAATCCGAATTCCGCATTTTGCAATCCGCATTCGTGATGAGAGAGGCCGAGGTCTATCGGACCGCTTTTGAAAAAGAAAAGGAGCTTACTGACCGGGCTTTGAGACTGACAGAGGTTGGAAAACCTAAATCGAATTGGGAGCTACAAGGAATATTGGGGCTGGCTGTTTTTTTTCTTAGGATTCCTGACATGGAAATAATGATGGCCCCCTATGCCCAAACATATACTGGAGGTATTGCCTCACGGCTCTGGCCTTTATTAGAATTCCTTAGCGAGGCCGTTTCAACCCCAAAAATGCAGGTCTAAGGCCAAAATCACCTTCCTTTTTTGAAGCTTGACTCATAAAATCAATGACTTGCCTTGGTCCGACCCCACTCCAACCCACTTAAAGATAAAAACCAACCTCCCTCCAGCGAAGGCATCCCCTTTTAAGACACTAATATAGTAGAAAGGCACAAAGGTCATCAATCCTATATGAGCCCATGAACGCATGGTCACTGCAAAAATGAGAAGGGACATGGAACCCCATCCGCTCTCCCCCTTCACTGAAAGGGAATCTCCTCCCTCTATCCGTAAATTACCCTTTTCAATTTTGATAGGATGAGTTAACTCTTTCGAAAAATAGAGTAGGACACCTAACATTGGCAATCCCACGATAAGAAATAGAAGAGACCCTGACAGACCAGTAAGTTTTATGGCATACATAATGAAAAGAGGGCCCAATGCTAACCCCAAATTTCCTCCTACCTGGAAGAAGGACATACCGGTTGCTTTCTTTTCCCCAGTGAAATAATGCATGACCTTCATCCCTTCAGGATGGTAGGAAGCTACACCCATACCGAATACCACTACAAGAACCAATAAGATAATGAAGGAGGGAGTAAGACCAATAAGAGAGAATCCAATATAAGTTAGAACGGTGGAGAGAGGGAGTAACCACTTGATTTCAATTTTATCAGAAATGTAACCAAAAAAGGGCTGAATAATTGAGGAGGTGAGATTAAAAGCCATGATTACTGCCCCAACCCCAGTATAACTGAGTTGAAGGGCATTCTTGAGAAATGGCATCATGGCAGGAAGGGCAGCCCCTGTAAGATCAATAGAGAGATGGCTGATGCTGAGGATTAAAATGATCTTAAAATTCATATTTGCAAAAATAGGAGAATCGAATCTGATGTAAAAAATATTTAGGCGTTGATATACTTAAATCAAAAATTGCTTGAATGTGTGGATGATAAGGCAGCTATCCTCTAACCTCCCGCAGAATAAACTTTGCAAGGGATGCCTCTTAGGTCTACCGTGCCGATACCGGGATCATAGGGTGGCTCGCTTCGGGTGAGGACATTGATGTTCGACTTGGCCCAACCATAAAGGGTAGAGCGTTCTTCCGGAAACCACCATCCGAAAGAGGTCACCACGATCCGCGGATCGAGCGTATCATCCAGGGCAAGCCTTTGCATTATTTTACCCTTCTCCGTTTCAATATATATCAACTCCCCTTCTTTGAGCCCCATCTTTTTTGCGGTCTCAGGATGCATCTCTGCGAGGGGTTCAGGCTTCATGTTTCGAAGCGATGCAACATGTTTGTAACCGGTCAGCATGTAGACGTCCTCTTTTGCATTGGTCATCAAAAGAGGGTATTCGTCAGTGAGTCGAGGTAAAATGCTAACTTCCTTCCAATAGGGCAAGGGGCTATATCCAAAATCGGAAGCCGTCTTCGAGTAGATTTCCACCTTGCCAGAAGGGGTCCTGTAGTCATGCTTCTTATATTCCCGTTTTGAGTGGAGAACCCTTTTGCGCTTCATATCTTCGTAGGTGAAACCGCTTGGCTTTAGCATATCATCGAGGGCCTCTTCATCGCTCTCCCAGAAATATTCCCCAAGGCCCAATCTTTTCGCAAGCTCATTTAACCACTTTGTATCTGCCCATGCCTCACCAGGAGGGTCAATAAGTTTAGGATAGGCCCTGATCTCTTCGTACCAGCCAGGCCAATAGCCAAGCTCCTCATGCTCCATACCCCAAGCCGCAGGAAGGAGTATATCAGCAAGGGCAGCAGTAGGGGTCATAAAAAGTTCTGAGACGACCGTGAAATCGAGCTTCATGAATGCCTCGAATGTCTTTTTCGAATCTGGATAGCTCAAGATCGGGTTTGTAAGGAGAAATAGTCCTGCCCTGATCCGATATGGCTGTCCTGTTAAAACGGAATTGACAAAGGCATGGGGAGGTATGAAGGCTGACCGGACAGCCAGCTTGAATTCTCCGCCCACTGCTCTTTCCCTATCCCTTGGAAACTTGCTGAGTAGAAAAAACTTGCCTGGTCTCAAGTAAGGGGCAGGGGTCAAAAACATCTCACCGCCGGGTATGTTTAGGTTACCTGTTATGGCCCGCAGAATGGCAACAGCCTTGGCACCGGGAAAGGCTGTGGTTGACGTATCGAGAGCATTGCCCCACTGAATAGTAGCTGGTTTGATGGAGGCATATAGTCTCGCAAACTCCCTGATCTTCTCCTCAGAAACCCAGGTGACCTCTTCTACCTTCTTCATAGAGAAAGTCTTGAGCTCTTTCTCAAGGGCATCAAGGCCAATACACCACCCGTCAACAAACTCTTTGTCGTAGAGCTTTTCTTCAACAATCACCTTGAGCAGGCCTAAAGCCAGCGCGCCGTCGCTTCCTGGCCTAAGCCTTATCCATAGGTCTGAAAATGATGCCACATCGATCTTTCTTGGATCCACGACTATCAGCTTGGCCCCGCTATCAATGGCCCTTTCGAAGGTTTCCCTTCTTATGCCCCCGCTGGTATGATTGTTATTAGTGGCCCAGAGTACCATCAGACGTGGAGGGTGCTCCTCATCGGGCACGCAATTCCAGCCGTATGTAAGCGTGGAGGCCATGCCGGAGGGGATGCCGCAGCACCACCCCGGTGTCACCACATTGGGCGTGCCAAAAACGCTTGCAAGGCGCTGGGCAAAGGCAAATTCGAGACCTTTCGGTTCCCCAAGTCCAAAGGCAACGGATTCAGGGCCGTACGTCTCCTTTAAAGTCAGGAGCTTCTGTGCGATCGTATTCAGTGCTTCATCCCAGGAGATCCGTTCCCATTTACCTTCTCCGCGGGCTCCAACCCTTTTCTGCGGGTACTTGAGGCGATCCGGATGGTAGAGCACTTCAGGAATTGAGAATCGTCCTTTCTTAACTGGGCAGAGCTCGTTCGGCAGTCCACTCTCCCTATCCGGAACAATATCAACGACCTTCCCATCCTCCACGATTGCCTTCACACTGCAGTGGCCTGGGCAGACATGGCAGAAGGTGAAGAACTCATGCTGGGACTTGCTTCCCGGGGGCTCTGAACTTGCCCGCATTGAACCCTGACCGATCAAGGCTTCATTGAAGGGATGATATTCCACATCCTCAGCCAGTCCTTCGGCAGTCAGAATTTCCTTCCCATCGGCATCGACTGCAAGCACAAGGCATGAGTTTACCGCCTTTCTATTCATGATCACGGCACAGCTGCCACACTCCCCTACGCCACACCCCTCTTTTGTCTTTATCAGTTTGAGATTCTCCCTCAACACTTCAAGAAGGGTCTGCCATGGTTCTACCTCGAATGTATACGCTTGGCCATTGACTTTTAGGCGAATCTCCTGTTTCATCTCAAACACCTCCCAATCGTGCGTCCTGCAAAGCATCCATGATCGCCTGTTTGGTGATACCGAAAACCGTTTTTGCCCGGTACTCAGCGTAGCCGCGGATATCATCTATTGGCCGGGATTCCTGAACAGCAGCCTGCGAAGCCGCATCGGCCAGTTCCTCCGTTATCTTCTTATCTTTAAGCAGCCCTTCAGCCTTTCGGGCCCTGAAGGCCGTGGGCGCCACAGAACCGAGCCCTATCTTGATGCTACTGCAGATATCGTCAGCAAGTGTAAGGACTACCGCTGCAGAAACAATGGCTATGTCGGTTCGACGAACCGCGTGCTTCAGGTAGGCACCTCCTGAGCGTGGCGGTAGAAGAGGAACATGAACCTCCCGGATGATCTCATCAGACTGGAGCACTGTTTTACCTGGCCCTACGAAGAAATCTTCGAGAAGGAGTTCCCTCTGTCCACCGGAACGAGCAAGCACGAGGGAGGCCCCGAGTACAATCAACGCTAAAGGGGCGTCTGCAGCGGGCGAGGCATTGGCAATATTTCCTCCAAGGGTTGCAACATTTCGGATCTGGACCGAGCTTTCAACCCCTGCTGCCTGTGCAAGTAGCCTGCAGTGGCGCTTGATGGTGATTGAATTTTTCAATGACTGTATCGTAGCCAAAGCCCCTATGCGTAAGCCATCCTTTTCATCGTAGGTGATGTAATCCATGCCTGAGATTGCCTTCAGGTTAACCACGTATCGAGGGACGATCCTTCGCTGCTTCATCTTGACAAGCAAGTCAGTGCCGCCTGCAAGGGGTAAGGCCTCATTGGGATGCTCAGCCAGCAAAGAGCATGCCTCATTGAGCGTCCTCGGTGCAACATATTCGAATTGTGGTAAACGCATGATCCCTCCCTTTACGATAAAAAGTCCCAGAAAATTGACTCTAATTTAACACACACGAACAAAAAGTCAAGAACTTATCCCGGAGTTTCCTGAGTTTATATATTTAAAGGTTAATGTGTTATACCAATAAACAATTTATGCCATCCTGCTCTTCCCGGATCGTCATTCCTGCGGAGGCAGGAATCCAGGGTTTCCTGTGAAAACTCGGTTTCGAGTCGCAACGACAGGAATCCAATTCCTAATTGGTTCCTTGCTTTCGCAGAGCCTGCCCAGTACTTGTCGATTAGACCCGACCACGGGATACGGGGGACAGATTCTGGATTCCCCGTTCCCCGATTAAAGACTTCGAGGACAAGTTTCACGGGAATGACATTCTTGATCATTTATCTTGATCATTTATGTTTATAAATGTCTTTGAACTATTTCTATCAGTTACATAATCAGCCTCGTAAAAATTCAGGAAACTTCAGTATTTATCTTATCATCCTGTCCGAGAAAAGGTTTGGTCAGTTTAACTGAATACGATTGGAAGATCCTCTCATCAGACACTCAAATTCGTGGTCCGTCTATCTTCAATAAAGGGAAGTTTTATCACCCTTGCTCGAATCTTGCAATGCGGTTCAGTGGAAAAGCCTCCCCATAAGACGATTACCTCGGTTCCAGGCTCGACAAGATCCTTACTGAGACGTCCAAGGGAGATCATCCTTCGAATGTTCGGGCTATAGGTCGGACTCGTAGCCCATCCAGCATGCTCTTCATCTTTTAGTATTTTCAGATATAATATGCGGTACTGTCCCCGGGGTAAATCGGGCGGTGGGGGTGCAGGCTCATCTCGAAACTGTGCCGCAAAAAGCCGAGCGACATCATCGCTGTTCCATACCAGGCCGACCAGTTTTCTTGCCGGCCCACCTGACTCTTTCTCTTTGACGAGTGCTTCACGGCCAAAGAAATCATGCCCATCGAGATCGATCGTGTGTTCCCAACCCAGCTCGGCCGGCGAACAGAATTGCTCGGACAGATCCCAATCTAAGGCAGCCAGTTCTTCTTCAGTAATGTAAAGGCGTGTGAATGTGGAAGGCTTTGTAAGGGACTCTCCAATACCTATACGCGCGGGGATGTAGTCCACTATGGCGTTTGCTATCCCGGCCTCAATGTTTCCAATAAACTGCGTTCTCAATCCGATCTCCCTGAGTCCGAAGTCCCTCCCTATCTCTCTCATAGTTTGCCAAAGTTCGTGGGCCTTTCCAGTATCGGTCCGCATAAAGAACTCATACCCGACTTCACCTGTAACTCCCTGACGTGATACGAGTACGTCAACACCATTTACCTTGCTCATCCTCCATCGAGAGAAGCGGAGGTCCCGAAAACACTCGCCGGTCACTGCCTCCAGGATTTCCCACGATCGCGGTCCCTGAAGTGCATAACAAGTGTAGTCAGGCGTAACATCTTCGATCTCAACATCCATTTTTGTGAGGCCGTGAATATAGGTGAGCCATTTTTTTGCGCCTACCTGGGTGAACATGTACTCATTCTCTGAAAGGCGAAATGTAAGCCCTTCAATTGCTACCTTGCCGTCCACATTCACCATCGGCGTATGCGTAACCTGCCCAACCTTCTGCTTTGAGAGGTTTTTTACGGTAGCGTAATTCATAAACCGAGATGCGTCTGGTCCTCTTACGACGCATTTATTGAGCCAACTCCAGTCGCCAATTATAGCCGTTTTTCGTAAAGCATTCGATTCCTTCCACCAGCGGGTATACTCATATCCAAAGAGAAACCCGGCGTTCATGTGGGACCAGGTAGCGCTCAGGTTGGTTCTCTCCTGCGCTGGCGCAGCAGGACCGCCAAAAAAAGGTCGCTCGATAAAGGCTAATTTGCTAAATTGGTTTGCCTTCTCATATTGCTCCCTCAACGTCTCTTTACTCAACTTGCCCTCCTGCTCATTCTATTTGCCAAAGTTTTTAGGCCCTTAGCGCCACAACATCGACAAAAAGTTGTCGATTTTCGAACAGGGAAATGGTAGGCGCAGCCTTTAGGCTGCGTGAGGAGCTCGAGTAGAGCATCTACCCTTTACGCAACCTGAAAGGTTGCGGCTACCAGAAAAAGCTGCCTCGAAGGGGCCCCTCTTCTGGGCGAAGTCCCGGAAGAGGGGTAGAACCCTATACCCTTTCGATTAGAGCCTTAAAAAACATATTCTTTTTTGATCCATGGGGGGAACCACTGATAATACTGAGGAGGATTTGCCTTTTTTAGTCCCTCGTAGGTGGCCTTTACCAATTCTATCCCTTTTTTCTTCCGATAAAGTTTGACCCAATTCTTCTGCTCAAGGGAAGTTAATAATTCATCTAATTTCTTATCCTCCACATCAAATAAATCCTTTATATCCTCCCAACTCATATAGAGACCTGGGTTCACTTTATAATCTTCTGCAAGCACCTTGAGCAACTTCTCTTCGTCAATTTGAGACTGCTTAGCTGGTTTCTCACCCACCGATACCGGAACCCCGAGTTCCGGGTGGATTACTCTATGAGGCCACTGCAAATCATTTGCCATTTGTCTCAATCCCATTCTATAAATGACAAGCTTGATTGCCTCGCTCGTGCCGCCAGCGATCTGATTGGTTTTTGCTTCCCTGAACAATCTTTCGAGAGGATAGAATTTGGTCACACCATCTCCTCCCATCACTTGGATCGCATCCACCATGGCTTCCATGAACATATCAGAATTAAAGACTTTACAAATAGAAGCTTCGATCGAAGGATCCTGTCCCGAATCAAAAAGATAAGCAGCATAGTAAGTGATTAATCGAGATAGCTTGAATTTGGTGATCAGATCAGCAATCTTAAATTGATTATTTACAAAATCGATCGTCGGTCTACCAAACTGAATACGCCTCTTACCATACCCCACCAGAGCTCCAATAGCTGTACGGAACATACCCAGCAAAGAGGCTGCGATAAGGGTCCTCTCAAAATTTAAACCTGCCGTCATCACCCTCCATCCTTCCCCCTCTTTGCCAATCCGATTTCCTATAGGCACAGGTACTTCATCAAGATTCAGACATCCATTGGTGGTAGTCTCATAACCTAATACTTCATTTACCTTCTCCACACTAAACCCTGGCATCCCTTTCTCAACGATGAAACCTGTAAGATGCTGATACCGAGCCACCTGCCCAGGATCATCACTCGTCCTTGCATATAGCATATACCGGTGGGCTACTCCTACTCCAGTGTTAAATCTTTTCTTTCCAGAAATGATATATTTATCCCCATCTCGTTTGGCAGTCGTTTCAATTGCAGAGGCATCCGTTCCTACAAAGGGTTCGGTAATGGAAATGACCCCTAATTCTCCCTTGGCCATCCTGGACAGGAATATCTTTTTCTGTTCTTCACTTCCAAATTCCATAATCTGATGTAGTCCCCCCATCATGGCAGTTCCAAAAAAATAGTGAATGCCGGGAAGCTCACTTATTGCCTCAATCGCAATGGAGGCCCCTGTTGCACCCAGACCCATTCCCCCATAGGCCTTGGGAATAGCCACACCAAAGTAGCCCCTTTGAGCTATTTCATCGTAAATATCTCTGGCTATTTCTCTCTTCCACCAGGCCTCCTCAGCCCAGGGCATTATTTTGTCTACAAATCCCTCAACCTCGACGGCTAAATTCTTTTGTTCCTCGCTCCACCAATGAAATGATTCCATACCTATCTCTTCCTCCTTTTAATTTTAAGATATTATTACACTCAAAAAGATAAACTTTTCATCCTATTTTGAAAATGGATTAAACTCCATCTGCATGTTTTTTCCAAGGGAAAGCATTCACGGAGCTTGAAGGTGATTAGAGGCCAACGATACAGATACTACAGACACTGGATAAGGGTTGTCCCCCAAGGTTATGAGTCAGACCAATCACTGGATTCTTGATCTGTCTTTTTTCAGCTTTTCCTTGAAGCTGTTTATATAACTCATAGAGCATCCGTAGCCCTGAAGCACCAATGGGATGGCCGAAGCATTTTAATCCACCATCAGGTTGGCAAGGGATCTCGCCATCAAGTGTGAAGAATCCAGAATCGATATCCTCCTTTGCCTTTCCTCTAAGAGAGATCAATAAATCTTCATACGTCACAAGCTCAGTGATGGAGAAACAATCATGGACCTCCATCATATTGACCTCTTTGCGCGGATTTTTGATACCTGCTTCCTCATAGGCTCTTAATGCTGCACGATAGGTTGTCTCCACGTGGGTATAATCATAATTCGGGTATGAGAGACTCTCTCCAGAGTCAGCAGCGATTTGGATTGATTTAACATAGACTGGATCGGATCTAAAGTTCTTTGCCTTATCGGCTCGAACTACGATCGCCGCCGCTGCTCCGTCACTGACCCCGCAGCAATCTAATAAACCCAGAGGCCATGCGATGACAGGGGCTTTCACCACATCCTCTATGGTGATTTCCCTGCGAAGATGGGCCTTCGGGTTCAAAGATCCATTATGATGGCTTTTGACAGATATCTTGGCCAGTGTGTTTTTACCTTCTTCGATGCTGAGACCATACCGCTCAAAATATCTGATCGCCATCATGGCAAAGAGCCCTGGGTTGGGATTAATCCAATTTGGGAAGATCACCCTTCCTCTTGTCCCGAGGACCCTTAGGTCTTCATTAGCCCTTGGAAGACCTCCAAAGCCAAGATCTTTCACCTTCTCTACTCCTATGGCCAAGGCGATGTCACAAGCACCTGATGCGACAGCATAACAAGCACCTCTAAAGGCTTCTGTGCCACTGGCACAGAGGTTTTCTACTCGGGTTACCGGGATGAATGGTAGCTTCAGGCTCGTCGATGTAGGGAGTGCGCTGTGGCCGACATTGACCTCTGTCAATTGATTCCCCTGCCAGGCAGCCTGGATATCTTTCTTCCCTATACCAGCATCTTTAAGGGCCTCCTCAAAGGCCTCAGCAATCAAATCCTCGGCGCTCTTATCCCAAAGCTCTCCAAATTGAGTACAACCCATCCCTATGATCGCTACCTTATCTTTTATACCCTCTGGCATTTTATCCTCCTATCTATGACCTTAATGGCATTGCCTTCCAGAAGTAACCATGGATGCCCCGCAGCTTATCGTAGTACTTCCTTCGAAAACTCATCTCCACTGGAATGCCTACCTTGATAGAATCAGGTTCACAATCTGTGAATTCAAATATGAACCTCCCTCCCCCTTCAAAGTCTATGATCCCATAGATGAGTGGGGGGTTGAAAGAGAAAGAGGCCTGATCAAGTGTATAGCTGAAAAGGGTCCCCTTTTTGTCGGAAAGACGGTAATCTTCCATTTCATTGACCGCACCACAATCAGGATTGACGCATATTTTCTGAGGAGGATAGAGAGGAGTGCCACAACGTCTGCATTTTGAACCATAAAGGGCCAAAATGGCCTTCCGTTCCCTCCATGTGAGCGGCAATTGTGTAGGTGCAATATCTTCCCCAAACCCTGTCTCGACTGGAAGGAGGTCGCGGAAGACAAGATATTTCTCGTAGCTGGTCAGCTCTTTCTTAGAATCAAGATAGTGCTTGATCCCTCTTTTATCCCTCATTTTTTTTATCTCTGGAGTCAATGTGAAACACAATGCCTCAGCTCCATTGCCGTAGCTCGCGAGAAGAATCTTATCACCTGGGTTTGCCCCTTCGAACATCGCTACGAGTAATATTAAAGGAGACGCAACACCCGATTCACCAATCATATTCAGCAAAGGTGGCTGAATTTGATTGGTCTGAAAACCGAGCTTTTTACCAATAGCTCCGTGGTCCCTGAGATTGAGACAAGGATAAGCGACTTTGGCAAAATCTTTGGCCTCAAGTTTATACTTTCTAAATAAACCTGAAATGGTTTCGAAGATAAATTTGGCGTATCCTTCTTCGCGAATGAACCGATCCTCCATCCCTCTAACAAATTTGTCGAAACCTCCCCTCCGGTAATCTGGAAAATCGTAGGAAATGGAATAAGAACCTTCTAAGATTGCAATCACTCCATCACAACCCAGAAGGAGAGCAGCTGCTCCATCTCCAAAGACCATCTCCAAAGAACTACCTGGTTTGCCAAGGCGACAATCAGAGGCACAGACCAAAATATTTTTTAAGCCTCCTGCTTTCACAGCGTCATATGCGGAAAGAAGAGCCCCCGTCCCTGCCTTGAGCGAATTGGCAAAGTCAGCCGTCCGTAAATTGGAAGGAAGATCGAGAGCTGTTGCAATGATGGATGCACTTTCTCCCTCTAAGTACGGGGAGGAGGTCGTGGCAAAGTAGAGCCCCTCTATCTTTTTGTGATCATTCCCTTTAAGGCAATCGAGACCCGAAGCGACAGCCATGGTAAGGCTATCCTCATCATGATTCGCAACCGCCTTCTCACCCGGTAAAGCACCTGGGGTTAACCAGCCCATTGCCCCGAAGATGGTCTTACGATTCATTCGATATCGTGGTAGATAAACTCCATAAGAAGTGATCCCTATCTCTGTCATCTGCTGTCCCCCTCTTTTCATTTTCTGTGGTCTCTATAAGTATATATTTTTAGACTCTTTTTTTTCATCTTCGATTTGCATAAAGATACTCTTGATTCCCAGGGGCTAACTTGCCTTAAAAAAATCCCATAAATACCCCTCCTTACCGTCATATTTTTTACCCTGTTGGTCAAGATATTCGGAATAGGATTCCTCCTTGACCTCCAGACCAACCTCCTTCAGGACAGCAACGAGATTTTCATACGTTGGAGGACATCCCTTGATCAGGATAGAACTCTTTATGTTTGAATTGTTTTCATTCGCTTTGATGATACAATCCCCAAGAAGGATGGTTTTGTCATATCCAGAACGGGCTTGCCTCCTCTTTCCATATAGAAGTTCAATATGGGGAAGCGGGGCTCCTTTAAAGGCAGATAATACTAAGATATTGATGGCATTTGCTAATGGGGAACATCCCGAACAAAGGCTATCATCGTATTTGGGTATAGCGATCCCCTTCAAGCCGAGTCTATCGAAGATGGCTGGTCCGGTATTCTCTTTGTTCCAGCTCCAATCCCATTTTAATGGACTGATGTTATTTTCTATTTTTTCTCCCTCGATGGCGTAATCATTCAAAGAGAGAGACTTATTGTGCCGTTTGGCATATTCAACAAAATGAAGGATATCCTGTGGATCGAAACCAATGGTCTTGGCAGCGACCATGTCGGCGGCAAGGATATCCCTTGATGCCACAATAATATCTTTTCTATAAGCGTTCCCGAATTGAAAAGCCCCTTTCTCAAGGGCATAGATCCCATCGATAATCGTTAAAGATGGTTTCACATAGTCTGCTATGAATTGGAAACAATATTCCAAACCCAATTGAGGATGGTGGCATAGCTTTTTTGAGGATGTTTTTAGACACCCCTTCAGATTTTTTAAACCCAGAGAAACTTTTGACTGAGGATGAGTTTTTAAAACAGGGAAGTCGATAAAGAATTCAGCTTCTATCGCTTCTTTTGCTATATGGAATACTAAATCATCCTTCACCTTGAGATGTGAAGATTTGCTCTTATTAAAATCGATTAATGAGACCCCGTACCTTTTTGAAATTTCATTATATCCAAGACCCGCAAAGGCTTCCGTTGTTCCACCCCCTTTTTCTATCTCAACAGAACCTTCGCCTATCGAGATATTCTTACATCCATAATCCTTTAATAAGATAATCAGGTCTTCGACGAGTCTTGTGGTCGTAAACACACCGAACGGAGCTATCTTAAACTGATCATCCCATTGAACAAGATTGGGTTTGATCAAAACCTTGTCATCTTTATTAAGTCCGTAAAAACCATTGCACCCCTCTACAGCATCCTTTAGGGATTCAGGGCTTTTTTTAAACGGAATAAGCGAAATTATGATTTTCATTGATAAACTCCACTTTCCAGAGTCAGAACTCTATTCAGATGATGTTCTTTTCCTTAAACTCCCTTAACTGGCTGGAGTTGTACCCTAAAAGACCGCCAAAGATTTCATCATTATGCTCCCCGAATCGAGGAGGGAAACTGAGTGTATGACTGGTTGACTTCATATAGGGTGTGTTATAGGGAGGGGGAGCGATGGTAATTTCTAATCCTGTTTTTGGGTCTTTACTTCGAATCAGATTTGGTTTAACCAATGGATCATCCACCACTTCTTTAATCGTGTTCACTTTGGAAATGGGAATCGTAGCCTTGTTAAATGTTTCAATCATTTCTTCTGTCGAAAATTTTTTAGTGATGGCATTGATCGCCCGATTCAAATTTTCCACATCCGCAATTCGGCCAGCGTTTCGCTCATACTCCTTTTTGTACAGAGATTCGAAACCAGGAATTTTTGTCATTGTCTCCCACTGCTTATCATTTCCAGTAGCAACATAGACATAGCCATTCTTTGTCTCATAAACAGAGACAGGAGCAAAGAACTCATGGGTGTTCCCTTTACGAGAAACTTTTTTCTTGAAAGAATCGGTGTGGGTGATGGCTTGGGTCAGCCATGAGACCGTGCTCTGGAACATTGAGAGATCAATCCGACTTCCCTTCCCGGTGAGGGCCCTTTTGTATAATGCCTTCATCAAAAGACCGTATCCATGTTCGCTGGCTCCCATGTCTGGCAAAGGAATTCCCATCACCTGAGGCATTCCTCCCTTTTCTCCAGTCAGTTCCATCATCCCTCCTCTCGCCTGAAGGATGGGATCGTAGGCCGCCTCATTGCTCTGTGGCCCAAACCCAGTAATTCCTAACCAGATGATATCTTCCTTGATCTGTTTAAGCATCTCATATTCGATCCCGAGTTTTGAATAGTTCCTCGGCAGTTGATTCGTAGCAAAGATGTCCACCTTCAATTTGAGGATGAGTTCTTTAAAAATTCTCTGTCCTTCTGGGGCGGCCAAGTCCAATGTCAGCGCCTTTTTCCCTGCATTAAAAGCGAAGTAATAGGAGAACATCCTGTCCTCTTTCAATACATCATCGCCAACCCTTCGGTTGGGGTCACCGTAGATAGGATGTTCAATCCGAATCACATTGGCACCGTCCTCAGCCAGGCGGAATGTCAAATAGGGAAGAACGGTGGCTTGTTCAAGACTTAAAATTGTAATATTTTTGAAAAGGTCCGTATCTTCCATCCGAACCACCTCCCGATCCAAATTTTGGACACCGAATAAAAATCTTATATACCCATGTTGTTATTCCTGTCAAGATTTTCTCTTGATTCTTGAGATGGTATCATTTCAAATTAAACCAACTCCATTGTTACAGACAGACGGAACTCGACTGCCGTTTCTTTTCCATTCGGGGAAAAAGATTTGAGGGAGACTAACGGTGAGGGAGAGAAGGCAGATGGGGACTTTAGTGAAGATGAGAGGAGATAGGTTTTTGGAAGAGGTGAAATCTATTTTCGGGCCAAACGTTTTAAGAGGATCTCTCCCAAATAGACATCCACCTTGGTCTGAATTTTGAAGGACTGAGGGATGTAGCCTGGATGCTCAATCTTTATGTTAAATTCCTCTGTCTCTCCCAGCCCCTCGAATTCAAAGTCTCCAAAGTTGTTTGTCCTAACGATTTTCTTTTTCCCTCGACTCGTTAATGTCACCTTTACATTCTCAGCGCATTCGTCCCGATCCTTGAAAAGGACCGTGCCTGCGATGAACCTTCTTGGAATACCAATGTATTTCGCTCGAGGCTTGAGCTCGAATTCGGGATGAAAGATTTCCACACTTTCTGAATTCCATACTTTAGAGATCTCACTTTTTAGATCGTTTAGATCACCAAAGAGGAGGGCACCGGTTGGACAGGCCTCGACGCACCTGGGCTCTTTCCATCCCTGATCGAGGAGGTGAGCGCAGAAAGTGCACTTTTGAGGAATATTTTTTTCTTCGTTCCAGAAGATGACACGATGCGGACAGGACGAAAGAATCTCTTTTTGTCCTACGGATTTTTGTGGATCGATAATGACAATGCCATCAGGCCTCTTGTAGACCGCCCTATTCACCGAAGCCTTAGCGCAAGGTGGGTCGTCGCAATGCATACATGGTTTTGGGATGAAGGAGACCTTGACCTTAGGATATTTCCCTCTCTCCCGTTCGATCATCTGCATCCAGAAATGTCCCTGAAAAGGTTGAGCCGATGCGATCGGTGGGAAATCGTTTCCATAGTGCTCATCCCGGCAGGCCAAAAAACAATTATAACATCCGGAGCACTTATCTAAATCGATGATCATCCCGTAGCTTTGCATCATTCTCCATCCCACTTCGCAATCTCAACCAGACAAGAGTTACAGGCCATGCCCGGTGCATTTTTTGACATCATCCGACCTGGTGTTAAGATGTTAATGCATCCTCCTCGGTCTGGACTATAAGCCTTGCCCGGCTCGAGAGGATCGTATTTACCTGAAGAAGTATAACAGTGGATGACCCCGGGTCTGACCCGCTCGGTCAGTTGAGCGATACCGAGGACCGTTCCCCGATCATTATAAACTTTGATGATATCTTCGTTCTTAATCCCCCTTTCCTCAGCCTGCTGGGGATGGATGCGCACCACGATCCAGTTATTTCCATTCTTTCGGATGCGGTGTCCAGGAATATCGGCAAGCCAATCACAATGGGCATCATAATGGGTGTGGTAGGAATAACGTGGATGCGGAGTGATCAATTGTAAAGGATATTTCTTGGCCAGAGGTGAATCATAGCCTTCCCAACTGGGGATGTACCTTGCCATGGGAGGTCTTTCCTTATCTTTTGGAAACTTTTTTTGAAGGCTCTGGGAGACAAACTCGATCTTTCCGGTGAAGCTACCTAACCCCTCTTTCTCCTCAGGATCAGGAGCAAGGGTATCCGGTGTATCACGTCTACGCCCCTCATAAAACCAACGAAGAGCAGGTGTGGGTTTATAGTCCTCTCGGAGGGGAACAACAAAGTATCCTTTTTTCTTGAAATCCTCATAGGAGATATATTTTGGAAGGTCGGACACTTCAAACTGCTTTCTGATCCAATCCTCCTCCGTTTTACCTCCATCCGTATAGTCGTCTTTGAAGTCAAGTTTTTCAGCCAAGAGGGTGAAGATATCGAGGTCGGATTTCGATTCGCCAACAGGCTCAATGCACTTCTTCTGGTAAACGATCACACGATAATTGCAACCGTTTGAGGCATGATTCGAATAACCTCCGGTGTTCGAAAATTCGGCAATATCGTTTCTCTCGAAATTGGTACAGGCAGGCAGAATGATGTCAGCCATCTTCGTCTCTGGATCCATCCAGATGGATTGATTGGCTACAAATTCGAGCTTGGGACTCTGATAGGCCAAGACCCACTTATTCGTCTCGGTCATCGTTCCCATGAAGGAGCCACCGTAGCGGTAAAACATCTTTATTTCTGGATGACCTTCCATGGGATAGGTATAAGGGATGAACTGCTGTTCAATCGATTTCGCGCAGAAACCTTCTCCCAGCCATTGAACAGGAGGATTTAAAATCGCATCGGGCAGAAGCAAACGGTAGAGCCTCTGCTTCACCGGGTTGACTGCTGTCAATGTGGCCACATGGTCTGGATCTCCGTCTCCAGTAATGCGGCCGATTGGATCGCCATAGCAGGGGAAAAAGAATTCACCATTGAATGGAGCTCCTAAGACCCCTGACCAGATATTTACACCAGGCTTTCCCATTCCCTGCATGGTCTGGAGATAGACCATCAATCGTGCCCACTCATGACCGTAGGCTTGTCTACAGGCACTCCCAAATCCTCCCCGTGCCCCACATCCAAGCATGGTTCGCTTGGAGGCCCACTCCTTAGCCAATGCCTGAATCACTGCTGCCCTCACCCCTGTAATCTTCTCAGCCCATCTTGGGGTCTTCTTGACGCCATCCTCTTTTCCAAGAATATATCTTTTGAACCGGTCGAATCCTAAAGTGCGTGCTTCAACGAATTTCCTATCATACGTTTCTTCTTCAAGCCAAACATATGCAATCGCCTCGGCCAGTGCGGCATCTGTTCCAGGCCTCGGTGCAATCCATTTGTCTGACATGCGAACCGCTGTATAATTGCAAAAGGGATCGATGAAGATCATCTTTTTACCAAGCTCTTTTAGCCAGACACGCCAGATGGCGGATTCCTGAGCAGAATAGCCGGCCCGTGTTGAGTCAGGATCGTGAGACCAGAGGATGAGGAGTTCACTGTTTTTCATGGCATCTTCAAGGAGATCATATTGTTCCGGACAGCCCAACCTCCAATAAAATCCAAAAGCATGGATAGACCCCCAGTGCCAGCCTTCCCAGCTATCCGGGTTGTCAAAGACATCTGTAAATCCTAATAGGTTAAAGAATCGGCCAAAGGCACTTCTCTTATAGCCGATATTTCCCCAGCAATGATGTGACGATGTCATCGCTGCAATCGCTGCTCGGCCATACTTTTCCTGAATCCTTTTTATCTCTGTAGAGACAATGTTCAAAGCCTCGTCCCAGCTGATCCGGACATAGGGAGACTTGCCTCGATTTTCTGGATGCCGATCCCCTTCAGGATCGAAATCGACTCTCTTCCTTGGGTACGAAACCCGATCCTCCGAGTGGATTCGATTCCTCTCGGTCAGTACATAAGGGCTTAATGTGGTCTTCCGTGGGGGTGAAAACTTTTTGCCTTGGACTTCGATGGTCCAGGGTTTAGGGTCACTCTCATCCAATCGAATCGGTCGGACGCGGATGATCCTGCCATCCTTTACATGAACGAAGACCGGACCTCCAATCGTACAGCTTGTAAAGATCTCCTCGGACATGATCGGTCCTTTCCCCTTAGGGACGATGAACTATGAACTATGGACAATGGACAAAAGAGAATCAGCAAAAGAAAATTAAATGTTCATCGTTTATAGTACTAACGTCATTTAGGTGCGAAAAGAACGGTCTTGGGTTTCTTCTCCATCACCTTGACCAACTCCTTTAGCGGCCCATACATCATACAGCCTGCCTGACAATGCTTCACGCAAGACGGAGGAATTCCTTCCTTTGTCCTCTGCACACAGAGATTGCAAAGGTCCGTGGGAAAAGGGATATAATCGATCGCTACTTTTTCAAAGGTCTCGAGAACGATCTCATTGACCTTGATCCCCCATTTCCCAACAGGATAGTTGTGTTCCTGTTTGCAGGCCACCTCGCAGGTATGGCATCCTGTACAATATTCATAATCGATAAGCAATCCATGTCTGGCCATCTTCTTTACCTCCCTTTCTCAATCTTACGCACTCTGCAGAGTGTGGTCTTGTAAGCGCCTCCTCCGAAACCGGATCTTCCCTGGGTTCCGGTGGGAATCAGCTGATTGCAGTTGAGATCCCAGATGCCATAAAGATTGGGTTCCTTCCCATCAGTCTCAGGTAACCACCATCCATGGGGAACCATGACGACCTTGGGATGGATTGTTGGTGTCACCTTCGCTTTTCTCCGAATCCTCCCCCTTCTGTTCTCCACATAGACCCACTCCCCATCTTCGACCCCGAGCTCTGAGGCAGTCCGATTGTTGATTTCGATGATCGGATCGGGATCGATCTCCCGCATCCAGGGGATCATCCGATGTTCTGAATGGAAGTAGACCGGAGATCTTCTACCGGTAGCCATGACCAAAGGATATTCCTTGAAGAGCTTCGGTGTCCTCACCTCACTCTCAGGAGGTTCTTCATAGTAGGGAAGTGGGTCGAGACCCCATTCCTCATATTTTTTTGAATAGAACTCTATTTTTCCTGTGGGTGTATTAAACCCAGGCTTTCCATCAGCACGGAGCAGTCCTTTCTCATGGCGTAGATAGGGTTTTGAGGGATGACCTTCCGGAGGCATCATCCAACTACCCTCGGCTGCCAATTCATCAAAGGTGACCCCGGCTGGTTTGAGCCTGTCGTTGATCAACTCTTTCACACTTTTGTACTTTATGGCCTGTGGGTTAAAGCGACGGGCCAGTTCGAGGTTGATTTCCCAGTCGGACTTACACTCTCCTACCTTGACGGCTGGGACAACGACGCTCAGAGGAGACCACCAGGATCGAAAACTCTCCTTCTCAGCGAAGGTTGCTGCGGGAAGCACGATATCTGCCACGGCCATGCTCGTTGGGTTGTGGAAGGTATCGACCACTACATTGAATTCGAGTTTCCTCAAAGCCTCATAATGTTTTCGAGTATCCGCAGCCTGTCCGCCAAGGATATTCGTGGTCTGGATCCATGCGGCCTTGATAGGATAAGGATCCTCTGTTAAGATTTGATCGACCGCCATATCCGGCTGTGCCCACCCTCTGAAATTAGCTACCATTGGGTAGACATTGGCTCCAATCCTCTTATTTCTCAGTTTCTTAACAAGTTCTTCACCATAAAGGCCCGTGAGTTCGTGGGTTGAGAAGGGGTAGGTGGTCACTCCGAAGGCAGGCTTTGCAATCACCTCTCCACCAGGGATATCCAGGTTTCCAGTCAGACACCAGAGGTGGGCAATGGCCTGAGCGACTGTCGATCCTTCAGGACACTGATCGACGGGGAGACCCCAGTGGATCGAAGATGGCTTGCTTCTGGCATAGAACCTTGCCGCTTTGATGATCGCCTCTTTTGGTGCCCAGGTGATGTTTGATACCCTCTCTGGTGTATACTCCTTAACCCTTTCCTTCAACTCCTCGAAGCCAAAAGTCCATTTATCTATAAACTCTTTATCATAAAGTTTTTCATTGATGATCACATTGGCCATGGCCAAGGCCAGGGCGCCATCGGTTCCAGGCCGGACCTGAAGATGAATTTCAGACCTCGATGCGATCCAGGTTGTGCGGGTATCGACTGTAATCACCTTGGCACCCCGTTTCATACACTCCACCACCCAGTGTCCATAAAAGGCATCAGGACAGGTTGGAACGGGATTATTCCCCCACACAATGATGCATTTGGGCGGTGTCCATTCTGGAGCGTCATAACGTTTCTCATAGAATTGTCCTGCGTCTAAGACGGCATAGTCGCCCATCGTGGCGAACATTGCAACCAACCGTGGCGTATAGCATGAATGACCGGCCAGTCCAAGCTGAACCCAGTTAGGGCTTCCATAGGCATAGGCCAGGAAGGAGATGGGGCCACCTACGTCTCTTCCAGTCCCCTGACAGAAGAGAACAGACTCTGCTCCATAATGGTCTCGAATCTCTTTAAACTTCCTTTCAATGGTGTCGAATGCTTCGTCCCAGGAAATCCGTGTCCACTTCCCTTCTCCTCTCTCTCCTGCACGTTTCATGGGGTAGAGGAGCCGATCAGGATGATAGACGTATTGTGTCAAGGCGAGGACCCTTGGGCAGAGCCTTCCCTGGTTCCAAGGATGATTCTCGTCTCCCTCCACTTTAACCAATCTTTCGTTTTTTACATGGAGTTTGACGCCACATCCGCCATGGCAGCCAGCTCCAGGAGACCAGACCGTGGTTCGAACAATCTTTTCCTGTTCTTGATCTTTATTCATTTGATTCCCCTCTCAAGAGATAAAATCTTCATTATATTAACCGATTCTAAAAATCGGTTCAATGGTCCCTTCACCCTCCCCTCTCCCCTTGGAGAGAGGGATGGGGTGAAGGGGACTCAATTAATTGTAATAATAATTAATGCGTTTGTATCAAAAATGATACTGCCCCGAATTTGTTGCTGGAAAGAGGGTTAAAGGGGGAGAATGGATAAGAACGGGGACGGGGTGATTAAGTTGAATTATTGGATATCTCCCGTTCATGCCAAATTATTTGAATTAGTCAACCCCGTCCCTTAATATGAATGATTCCCAACCATCTACGATAAAATGTATAATTTAGCTCTGATCCTCTCCCTTAACACCACCATTTTCTTTCCTCTAAACAGGTATCTCTAAAAGAATTCTATCGTAATTTACCTTCGGGGTTGATTTCTCCCTCCCTTC
>Ga0194112_10001390_pt1 | contig 35621 bp, 24 predicted proteins | sample TA2MahC400mmetaG_FD_146191 | JGI IMG/M metagenome (GOLD analysis project Ga0194112, IMG submission 146191) | Freshwater microbial communities from Lake Tanganyika, Tanzania - TA2015016 Mahale Deep Cast 400m | ecosystem: Environmental > Aquatic > Freshwater > Lake | place: Tanzania: Lake... | reverse complement strand
AGCCGGTGTCCTCGAGGATTTCCGGCGGCTCGGCGGCGGACCCTTCCGGCGTTTCGACCGGCTTCTGCCAGAGCATCCTGCCCGTGGCGGCGTCGAAGCAGTAAACCTCGCGATTCTTCTCGGTGGCGCCCGTGACGAATACGCGGTCGCCCCAGACGACGGGCGAGTTCTCGCCCGGCAGCGGCACGGGCGCCTTCCACAGGATGCCCTCGCCGGTCGGGCCGTTCCAGGCGTCGGGCACGTCGGTGTAAGCCGAGATGCCGAGGCCGCCGGGGCCGCGGAAACGGGGCCACTGCTTCGCGATTTCCTCCGGCGTCGGGAAGTCGCCCGCCGCCGCGGGGGGCGCGCCGCCGCCCGCCTGGGCCGGCTCGCCCGGCGCCGGCTTGGCCGCGCCCGCAGGCTCGCCTGTCCAGAGCACTCCCGCGAGGATGCCCGCGCCTCCGATGGCCAGCGCGAGCGACGCCACGGCCACGCGCGCCAGCCGCCGCGACCGGGCCGCCCGCTCCGCCGCCTCCGGGTCCGGCCGCGGCATCGGCAGCCGCCTGCGGCAGGAGGCCGCTTGCGCCAGGGCGATGACGAAGACGGCCGCGCCGCCCAGCAGGAGGTACCCGCCGGTGCGCGTGAAGCCCTCGCGGGCGAAGTAGTCCTCGCGCAACCGCAGGTCGCGGCGGCGGATGGTTTCCTTCAAATGCGCGGCCGATGCGGCGTCGGGCGCCTTCAGCATGGCAGCGCGCAGGGCCGCCAGTTCCTCCGACTCGTGGAACTCCAGCGTCCGCGTCCGCACGTGCGCGGCCGCCAGGAACCCGCAGACGAAGAGCGTGAACAGCCCCGCCACCGCGGCGCTCGCCGCCGCCGCATGGAACCGCGCCCGGGCCCGGGCGTCGCCGGAACTTGTGGTTGCAGCCGATGCGCTCATGATGCGTTCGTCCCGCCGGAGGCCTTTTTCCACCGCTCTCGCTCGATGGGGCAGTACGCGAAGCACCGGCCGCAGGAGACGCACGCTGCGCGGTCGGGCTCATAATCGGTCCGCGTCCGCCGCACCGAGAGTTGAATGAGTTTCGCGCCGAGCACCAGGCCCACCCACGCGCCGAAGAGCGGGCTCGCCCGCGCAAAGCTGGCCTCGACGGCGGCGGCCTCGGCGTACAGTTCCGCCGGCGGCCGGTGCGTGGCGTAGAAGGCGTCGCTCAGGTCCACCGTGCCCTCGACCTGGCCGGTTTCTTCCAGGCGGACGCGGTCGGCCTGGCGCACGGTGTGATGCATGCGCGACATCGGGCCGACCAGCCGCCAGCCGAGGCCCGCCCCGGCCGCCAGCAGCGCCGCCGCAATGACCAGGAGCACGGCCAGCCGCCGCCGCTCGATTAGCCGCTCGCCTCGCGGCCAGTCGCCGGTCGGTCGGCGGATGGCGCCGAAGGGGCAGGCGTCCTCGCACAGGCGGCACTTGATGCACTCCTCGGGCGTGATGGTCACGCGCCACCGCGACACGCGCCCGAGCAATCTCAGGATGGCCCCGTACGGGCACAGCCAGCGGCAGTACGGCCGCCCGATGAACAGGCCCGCCGCCAGGAACGCCGCGCCCAGGACGAGCATGCCCGTGCTGCCGCCCAGGGCGTTCATCGTGCTTGCGGGCCGCCCCAGCGGCGCCAGGCGGAAGATGGAGACGAACGGGTCGTACTCGCAGATGACGAAGGCGCTGCCCGTGGCCGCAAACAGCACAGCCGCACCAAGATATATATATGCCAGAAGTCCAAGCGAGTGCTCCAGCCACGCGGGCACCCTCAGCGGCCGCACGACCACCAGTTCCTGGAGCGCCCCCAGGGGGCATACGCCGGCGCAGAACGTCCGCCCGAAAAAGAGCGTCGCCGCCAGCGGCAGGATGAAAAAGAGCGCCACGGCCGCCGGCACGGCGTATCCGCCGCCCCCGAGCGCAAGCGCCACGTTCTGCGTCGCCCCCACGGCGCACGCGCATCCGCCCCGCCAGAAGCCGAAGTACGCCAGCGACATGACGGCCAGCCACCACAGCCCGCGGCGCGAGCGCGCCCGGATGGCCAGGTACGACGCCGCCGCCAGCGCCGCCGCAAGGGCCGACACGTCGAGCCAGTCGTACAGGTCGGCGCGCGGCGCCGGCACTTCGGTGGCCGGGCGCACGTAGCCGCTCTTGAACTGCGGCAGCGCAAAGCGCTCCACCGCCGGCGCAGCGCCTGCGAGGAGCGCCGCCAGGATGGCGAGGACAGCCGCAGCCGTTGCGTGCCGGTTCAAGCCTTCTGGTCCTCGCCTTTCAGGAGGTACGGATGGTCCGCGGGCACGCGGCGGTAGGCGCCCGCCGGGCACGCCGCCGCTATGCTGCACTCATTGCAATTCAAGCATCGGTTGTGCCGCACCTGGAGGAAGAGCGACCCGTTGCCGAACGCGCCGCAGCCCTTGACGCACTTGCCGCAGCCGATGCACAGGGCCTCGTCGATGGTGTACTCGAAGTGCGGCCCCTCGGTCCAGCGGCGGAGGATGGCCCCCGTCGGGCAGAGTTGGCTCTCCGCCCCCGGCGTCTCGAACTCATCGTCCGGCTCGAACCCCGGCGGAAAGTAGCCGAAGCACAGGTCGCAGTACCCGCACAGCGCGAAGGCGTGGACCACCCTGACCGCCGACGGGTCCAGCACGCAGTTCACCGCGCAGTTGCCGCACTGTATGCACTTCTCGGGGTCCAGTTGCCAGACGGTCCCGCTGCGGGCGGTGCGCGCGGCCAGGACGGCGGCCGTGCCGGCCACGCCTGCCAGGCCCGCGCCCAGGGCGCCGCGGCGCAGCATTTCGCGGCGGCTCAGTTGCTTCTTCGGTTCGCTCATGTGAGGCGCCTTTCCGGCGCGCGGCCGTCGGGGGGCGCCCCGCGGCGGAAGAGTTCGGCCTGCGGCGAGCGGCAATCCGGCAGCGTGCGGCAGCCGCGGCAGAGGCCCTGGTTCGTGCACGATTCCCGCGGGTCGAGCGGGCCCGCGGTACGCTGCGTCAGCAGCCGCGCACACAGAAGCGCCACCCCGCCCACCAGCGGCCAGCGCACTGCGGCCTCCAGCAGCGCCCGCCGCCTGGGGGTTGTTTCACAACCGGGTGTGGCACGGCCGGCTTGCCCGGCCGTGCGCGGTTCACCGCGGCTCTCCACACGGCCGGACAAGCCGGCCGTGCCACATGGCGCACGATGGGGCAGCGCATTGTGCAACAGGTTCTTGTTGAGATTGCCGGTGCTGTTCATGGCTTCGCCTCCGCCGGGGCCGTCTTCTTTCTTGTGAACAGGCGGACCTGCCGGGCGAGCGGGTCGAGCACCCATATGCGGCCGGCGGAGTCGGCGGCCACGTCGAGGCCGGCGGCCGCCTCGTCGAACGCCGCCGGCGGGGCCACGACGCTCGCCAGCCGGCCCTCCGGCGCATAGACCTTGACGCGCGGCAGGCCCTTCTCGCTGGTGACGATGCGGCCGCCGGGCAGCGCCGACAGGTGCGTCGGGTTGCAGCACCCGCAGAAGCCTTCAATCTTGAACGACGCCGCGCCCCAGGACGACTTGAAGATTCCGTCGTATGTATAAAGTTCCACCCTGCGGCGGCCCGGGTTCGCGACAAGGAGCACGCCTGCCGGCCCGACTGCCACGTCGAAGTACGGGCTGGGGACGATGAATCCGGGGCCGCCGGCGTCCTTCGCAGCCGCGGCCGGCGCCGGCCTGCCGTCGATGCGGCCGAGGAGTTCCCCGGCAGCGCTGTAATGCCACACGGCGCATGCGGCGGCGTCGGAGGCGAAGACGTCGCCGTCCGCTGCGGCCAGGCCCGTGATGAGCGATGGTTGACCTGCGGGCTTCCACGCGGTCTCGCGGCGGCCGTCGGCGGCGAACGCCTCAACGTGGTCCGCAGCCGCAACGTAAACCGTGCCGGCAGGCGCAACGGCCACGCATCGCGGGTCCATCTGCGTCGCCCAGTCGCCGGCCGCACGCCCGTCGGAACCGAAGACGCGGACCGCGCGGTCCCCCGCCACGTACAAGCGGTCCTCCGGCCCCACCGCTATGCCGCGCGGTTCCTTCAGGCCGGTTCCCACGGCCGCGGACTGCTCGTAGTGAATAAGGTCCGGGTCCACCCGACGGAACTCCGACAGGTCGTAGGTGAACTCCGGCCCGAGTTTCCTTGAGGCCATGAAAGTCACTCCCTGCGAACGTCCAGGCAGACCATGCGCTTAAGGTCGCGCACGATGAGCCGCCCGCCCGCGATGGCCAGCGGGGCCCACGTCTCGCGGCCATCCAGCACCTTGGCCTGGGCGAGCGGCTTGAAGCCCCCCGCCGTCGCCTCGGCCGTCGTCAGCACGCCGTCGTCGTTCATGGCAAAAATCAGGCCGTCGGCGATCATCCACGGCCCGAGGCCGAAGCGGTGGCCCGTGCCGCTCGTCCATACGTGCTTGCCGTCGAGGCCCAGGCACACGAGTTGCCCGCCCAGCGACCCCGCCTCCTTCGGCAGCACGCCGTAAACGTGGCCCTCGTAGAACACGGGCGTCTGCTGTTCGCAGCCGAACTGGCGGGACTTTTCCAGGCGCCACACCGTCTCCGTCTCCAGGCGGCCGCCCTCCGCCTCCTTCAGTTGAATCATCAGGCTCCCCGTGCCGTAGCCGCCCGAGAGGAGGATGCGGCCTTCGCCCGCCGGAACGGGCGAGGGGACGTTCGCGAACGTCACCCGCCAGTCCGGGCGCTCCCAGAGAACGTCGCCGGCCTTCCACGCCGGGCCGTCGTCCGCGGCAACGCCCACGGCCCCGCCGCTGGCGCAATACACGTACATACGTCGGCCATTGAACTCCAGCGGCACGACCGACGAGTGCGTCATCTTCCACCCGCGCTCGTTCCTCGTCCTCCACAGCACCCGCCCGCTCTCGCAATCGACAGCCATCATGAGCGCGCCGCGCCCGCCCGGGGCGAGGATGGCCGATCCTGAGTCCACCAGCGGGCACTGACCGGCGTACCATTTCGGCACGGTCGCCCCGTATTCCTTCACCAGGTCGATGCCCCAGCGGAACGCCCCCGTGGCGGCGTCGGCGCACATCACGTGGCACTTCGGGCCCAGCGTCACGACGTACTTGTCGGTGACAGCAGGCACGGTCCGCGAGATGCCGTGGTCGCTGTCGATGGGTATTTCGTACCAGCGTCGCCAGAGTTCGCGGCCGTCGGACAGGCTGAGGCACCGCAGCGCATCGGCCTGGCGGCCCTCGTCGTAATCCAGGATGTACACGCGGCCGCCGCGAACGGCCGGCGCCGCGTAGCCGATGCCCACGGGCACGGACCACAAGACCTTCGGCCCTTGCGGCCCCCAAGCGCGGGCCAGCGGCGTAGGGTCGCGGCTGATGCCGTCGCGCCCGTCGCCGCGGAAGCCCGACCACGAGCCGGGCAGCGCCTCGAAGGGGGCGCCCGTCTCGGCGAAGTCGCCGGGGAACTGCACCTCGTGCGCCGCGGGCGGGCGGCGGGCGGCCTCCTCCAGCCGCTCCCGCAAATCCAGCGTCGGCCGCGCGCGCAGCCACACTGTCAGCAGCCCCACGGCCGCCGCAGCCAGAACAACCGGAATCGCCCGAACCAGGAGCGTCCGCACGCTCAGCCCTCGCCTCCAGACATCGCCGATGCGTCACCATGGGTGGCATGCCCAGGCCGTTGTCTGCCTGGGCATGCTCTGCGGCAGCGCCCGTTCGCATGCCTGCGCATACGGCAGCGGGGGCATGCCACACACCTTGCCGAACGCGCCCCCGCCCTGGAAAGCGGCCTCACCCCTCGCGCGCCCGGTTAATGGTATAGACGCGGCGCAATAAAATCAACCGCGCCCGAAGGCGGCGCCGACAAACGCCGGGTGACGAAGTAACCGCCGCCTTCCGGCGGCGGCTCGAACGGCAGGCCCGCCGGCATATTGAACCGCACAGGCGGCTACTCGTTCCGCAGCGCATCAAGAAGCGGCCCGCGAAGCGCAAGCCGGGCCGCAAGGTACGTCCACGCCAGCCCCGACGCCAGCACCGCCGCCAGCGTCGCGCCCAGAAGGAGGTAGGGCACCTCTGCCCCCGCCGCCCGAACGGCCGGCACCACGGCCCCCCCGGCCGCGCACAGGCCCGCCGCCAGGCCCAGCCCGAGCAGGAGCCAGTGTTCCCACAGTATCAGCCGCCGCAGCAGCCGCACCGGGAAGCCCACCGCCCGCATGACCGCGAGTTCCTCCCGCCGCTCCATCACGTTGCGGAGCACGACGACGCCCAGGCCGATGCTGCCCAGCACCAGCCCCAGCCCGCCCAGGGCCTGGAAGATCGAGACGTACGCATTCTCGACGGCGGTAAAGGCCGCCAGGCGCTCCGCCGCCGGCGTCACGGCCAGCCCCACGTCCGACATCTGCCGCGAGAGAACCTGCGCCGCCTCGTCCGCGCGCCCGCGCGGGGCGTCGACCAGGAACACGCGCCAGCCGCCGGCGGATGGAAACTTCTCGATAAACGCATCCTCCGAAATCACGATGCTCCCCTGGAGGATGGAGTTGGCGACCCCGCCGACAAGGCGCACCTTGAACGGCTGCCCGCGCTCATCCGTGTAATCGAGCGTGTCGCCGGCCTTCTTGCCGAGCGCCCACGTAATAGTCGCCTGGTCGGCGATGGCCGGGACGGCGCCGTCGTCCGGCCGCTGCGCGAGCAGCAGCCACGGGTTCTCGCCCGCGCCCGCGCCGAGCGCTTCGGTAAAGGCAAAGGCCCCGCGCGCAGCCAGTTCCTCGGGCCGGACGGCGGCCAGGCGCGGATTCTGCGGCCGGTTCAGATTCAGGCACGAGGCGTCGTCCCCATCGCGCAGGCGCAGCGGCACGACCTTCATGTCGCGCGCCAGGTCGTCCGGCAGGGCGAACGCACGGCGGCCGGCCGGCGAGTTCAAATCGTAGACGACCGGCACGGACGACTCGGCGTACAGGGCGAAGCCGCCCGTGCCGCTGGCGCGCCGCTCGGGGTCGCGCTCGGCCCCCTGGCGGAAGACGCCCACGGCCGCCACCAGGAACACGCCGCACGCAAGGAGCGCCACGACCGCAAGGCTCCGCCCGCGCCGCGCCGCCACGCTGCGCAGGACCAGTCGCCCCATGTGGAATCGCCCCGCCGGCGCCGGCCGCGCAAGCGGCGTCATCAGCATGCGGCAGAAGGCGAGGCAGCCGACAAGGAATAGCGCCCCTGCGGCAAAGAACGCGCCGGCGGCCGCTTCGCCGCCGCCCTCCGGCGCAAGTTCCAGCACGGCCCCGCCGCCGACCGCCGCGAGGACCGCCAGGGCGGCGCTGGGTGCGAGCCGTGTCCGCCCCTGCGCTGCGGGGCGGAGTTCGGCCTCGGCGCCCGCCGCCAGAAGTTCACGGGCCGGGGCGCGGGCCAGGCGTCGGACGGTCGCGGCGATGGCCGCAAGCCCTGCCGCAAGCCCCCCGGCGATGCCGAGAACGAGCGTCAAAGGTTCGGCGTGGAACCTGAGATCCGCCGCGCCGCCCGCCGCCCACGCCCCCGCCAGCAGGCCCAGCATCGCCCGCGTGTAGAGAATCCCGGCCGCCCCGCCGGCCGCGCCGGCCGCCAGCGCCGGCGCCCCGCCCTCGGCCAGGAACAGCCGGCGCACCTGCCGCGGCGGCAGGCCGAGGGCCAGCAGCGTCCCCGCCTCCTCCGTCCGCTGCTCCACCTGGAGGGCGAACAGGAGGCCCGCCAGGACGAGCGCGGCCGCCACGAGGAAGATGCTGAGGCCCAGGAACAGGCCGCCGAAGTCCGTGGCGCTGCGGACTGCGGCGATGGCCTGCTCCCGCACGGGCCGGAAGTACAGGCCCAGGGACCTCGGGTCGAGCCCCGCCCGCAGGCGCGCCTCAACCGCCTGCGGGTCGCTCGCCTGCGGGAACCGCACGGCCGTGAGGCCGCCGAAGCGGGTTGCCCACATCTTCTGCCCGGCCGCCAGCGCGACGAACGCCTTCGGCGTGCCCCGATAACGATTCCAGTAATCTTCATCTTTTGGTCGAATCTTCTTCAGGTCGATGGCCACGCCCGGCTTCCAGTCGCGGCAGTTCTCGACGTCCGCCAGGCCGGGGAAGTCGGGCATGAGCGTCGGGTCGGCCGCCGCCCCCTCGAGCGGCACGACCGCGCGGATGCGCAATCGCGCGGAGCGGGTCTCCAGCCGCCGCCCGGGGCCGACGGCGTAATACGCCATCTCAAGCCGGTCGCCGGGCCCGGCCGCCAGGTCCTCGGCCAGCCAGGAGTTGATGACGATCTCATCGTCGGCCAGGTCGGGCGGCAGAAGTGCGTCGAGCGTCGAGGGCCGGGGGTCAGGCGATTGCGGATTGCGTATTGCGTATTGCGGATTCAGCCGCCCGAGGGCTGCGACGAGGGAATACGGCGCCGCCCGCTCGCCCACGCGCAGTTCGATGGCGAAGTACGCCAGGATGCCCACGGCCCGCGGGTCGGCCGCCGCGGCGGCTGCTTCCACGGCGGCGTCCAGGAACACGCGGCGCGAACGCAGTTCCACGCCGCCGGGCTCCCCGCGATCCCCGCGCGGCACGAGGGCCAGTTCGGCGTCGCCGAGCGTCCAGGCGCGGGCCAGCGCGTCATCGGCCCGGTCGGGCGTCGTCCAGGTCTCGTCGGGCGAAGACTGGTTCACGCGGCGCAGTTCGCTTCCCACGAGCAGCACGTTCGCCCGGTCCGGGTGCTCCACTTGTTCAGCCAGCCACTCGCGCGGCACAAAGACGTTGTACGGTGCGGCCTGGTTTGCCTGGAGGCTGAACCGTCCGAAATGTTCGTCGCCGACGATGGCCGCGACGGTCAGGTGGAACGCGGGCGGAGGTTCCGCCTCGCCCGAAAGCGGCGCATCGAGCGGGATGGCGCTGGGCTTGCCCACGCGCACGAGGATGGCATCGCCGGCCTTCAGGTCCAGGTGCCGCGCGAGGCGCTCGTTCAGGGCCGCGCTGCGGGGCGCATCGGGCGGGGGCGGCGACGCCGCCGCGGCGAGCCTCCAGAACTCCGGCCCCACGCCCGCCACCTGGACGGAGTTGGCGCGGGCGGCGCCGTCCTGTCGGGCCGCCGTGCCGCCCAGGAGCAGCACGGGCGCCGCGTCCCGCCCGATCGCATCGCAGAGGCGGCCGGCCAGCCCGGCGCCGAAGAAGCGGTCGCCGGCCGCCAGCGCGACCTCCGTCCTTCCCAGCCGCGCGAGGGCCATCCGCCGCAAACTGGCGCGCACCGAGTCGCCCGCGGCCAGCGCGCCGACGAGCACGGCCGTGGCCACGGCGGCCCCCAGCGCCACGCCCAGGTGCGAGCGCCAGTGGAACCGCAGCCCGCGCGCTATCAGTGTCCGAGAGTTCATGGGCGATGTTCACGACGCGGGGCTCAAGTGCCCGTCGCGAAGTTCAAGCACCCGCCCCATCATCGCGGCCAGCGCGGCCGAGTGCGTGACGGCCACCAGCGTGATGCCGTAGCGGCGGTTGAGGTCCACCAGGAGCGCCGCCAGGCCGTCGGCCGAGGCGCGGTCGAGCGACCCGGTCGGCTCATCCGCCAGGAGCAGGGCGGGGCGGTTGATGAGCGACCGGGCCACCGCCACGCGCTGCCGCTCGCCCCCGGAGAGTTGCCCGGGGCGGTAGTCGAGGCGCCGGCCCAGGCCCACGCGCTCAAGCAGCCGCCGCGCGCGGTCCTCAGCAGGTTCCCTCTCTGCGCCATGTGGCACGGACGGCTTGTCCGGCCGTGGTTCTGCCCGTGCTGAGTTGCCCACGGCCGGACAAGCCGGCCGGGCCACGTCCGCTCCGCGGGCGCCGGGCGCCAGCGTGGGCACCAGCACGTTCTCCAGGGCCGTGCACTGCGGCAGCAGGTGGTGCAACTGGAACACGAAGCCGATGCGCCGGTTCCGGACGGCCGCAAGGTCCTCGTCGCCCATCGCGGCCAGGTCGCGGCCTTCCAGGAGGACGCGGCCGCTGGTGGGGCGGTCGAGCGTGCCCATGATATTCAGAAGCGTCGATTTGCCCGAGCCGGACGGGCCGACGACGGCCAGCGACTCGCCCGCGGCGATGGCCAGCGACACGCCCGCCAAAACGGGCGGCGTCGGCCGCCCGTCGGGGCCCACGTAATGCTTTGTCACGGCTTCGAGTTGAATAATCGGCGCATCGGGCATACGCACGCCTCCGCGAAGAGCGCGGCAGGCAAGCCCGCCGCATGAACACAGCGCGGCACGCCCGCCGCGTGAACGTACCGCGGCAGGCAAGCCCGCCGATCATACGGCGCGCTTGGCGCCGGCAACGTGCTCGAAGACGGCCAGCGTCTCGTCGGCCATGCGGTGGATGCTGAAGTAGTCGAGGACCGCCCGGCGTCCGCGCGCCGCCAGGTCGCCGGCCTCGTCGGGCCGGGCGAGCAGGCGGCCGATGGCCGCCGCCAGCGCCGCCGGGTCGTCGGGCTCCACCAGCACCCCGCCGCCGGATGCCTCCACCAGTTCCGGGTACGACCCCACGCGCGAGAGGACCACGGGCACGCCCGCGGCCATCGCCTCCAGGGCGAAAAGCCCGAACGCCTCCGCCTGGCGCGCGGGCGCCGCCACCAGCGACACCGTCTGAAGGAACCGCTGCCGGGCCGCGCGGTCCGGCGCGGGGAGGAACTCGGCGTCGGCGTCGGCGCCGCGCTCGGCCAGCCGCCGCCGCATCCGCGAGACGAACTCGCGGTCCTCCGGCATCTGCATCCCGGCCGCGCGCAGCCGCAGGCCGGGCGCGGCGCCCTCGCTCCTGACCAGGAGAAACGCATCGACCAGCGTGTCCAGCCCCTTGGCCTCGCACAGGCGGGCGGTAAAGCCGATGGCCGGGGGCTGCGGCGGCGCGGCGGCCGGCTCGTAGCCCGCCGCGTCGAGGCCCGCGTGCACGGCCCAGGCGCGCTCGGGCGGCAGGCCCAGCCGCCGGACCATCACCTCGCGGAAGTAGCGGCTCGTGGCGATGAAACCGTCGAGTTCGGCGGCGCGGCGGCGGACCGTGTCCCACGCCTCGGCGCGGTGCGGCTCCGGCAGCGAGTCGAGGAACGCATCTTCGTCCTGAAGCAGCGACACCACGGGCACGCCGAGCGCCTGCTTCAGGCGCCGCGCCATGCCCAGGAGGAGCGCGTTTGAGAGGCACACCAGGTCCGGCCGCTCGTGCTCGGCCAGCCACGCGACGAGCCGTTCGAGTTCCTTCACCTGCCGCCCCTCTTCGCCGCGGAGCATCGAAAGCGTCGGCTCGCCGAGGTCCTGCGGGCGGGTCATCGCCGCGCGGCGGGCAACGCAGGCCAGGAGGCGCGGTGAGTCCAGCAGCCGGTCCAGCCACCTGGGCGTCCGCCGCAGCAGCGGCCACTTCTGCTGAAGGTACACGTTGATGCCGCCGAAGAAGATGGGCGCGCCCCGGCTGGCGTCGGGGCCGTCGGCGGCCATCGGCAGGTACAGCGGCACCATGAGCACGTCGTGGCCGCGGCGGCGGAGTTCCAGCACGAGAGCGTTGTCGCGGAGGCAGTTGTCGCAGTGGAAGCCGCCGCCTGCCCCGGGGGTTATCTGAACTGTCTTCATATCACGGTTCCGGCCCGAAGGCGTACACGGCGCCGTCCTCGCCGCCCACGACCACCCAGCCGCCCGAGACGGCGGGCGAGGCCGTCACGGGCTGGCCGACCTCGTACGACCACGCCTGCCGCCCGTCCGACAGCCGCAGCACGTACAGCCGCCCGTCGCCCGACCCGACGACGACCCGGTTGCCGCAGATGGCCGGGCTGGAATCCACGTTGCCGCGCGTCGCAAAGGTCCACAAGGACCGGCCGCTCCCGCGGTCAATGCAGTGGACCTTGTTGTCGCCGCAGCCGATGACCACCTGCCGGGGCCCCACGGCGGGCGAGGAGTAAAACGGCGACTCGTCGTCGCCGTAGTGCCACAGAATCCGCTGCGTCTCCAGGTCGATGCAGAAGAACCTGCCCTGGTAGTTGGCCACGAAGATGCGGCCGTCGGCCAGCGCGGCCGACCCGGCCACGTACGCGTCGGTCCCGACCGTCGCCACGGGCGACCCGTCGGCCGCCGACAGGATGTGAACCAGCGCGTCGCAGCCGCCGAAGACGATCCGGCCGCCGCCCACGGCGGGCGTGCCGTTAATGTAGTTGCCCGTCTCGTGCGTCCAGACGACCTGGCCGGTCCCCGCATCCAGGCAGTGCAGCAGCATGTCGTAACTGCCCACGAGAATCCACGTGCGGTCGCCCTGGGGGGACCGTGCCCAGTTGGCCCCGCCCGGTATCTGGCCGCCCGTCTCGTACTCCCATCGCAGGGTCCCCGTTGCGGCGTCGAGGGCGTACAGGACTCCGTCGTTGGAGCCCACGTAAACGGCGCCCTCCAGGACGAGCGGGGCTGCCTCGACACCGCCGGCGGTCTTGTAGGCCCACAGTTTCCGCCCGTCGGCCAGGGCGAGCGCGTACACGTGGCAGTCGCTGGAGCCGACGAAGACGCGGGCATCGCGGCCGGAAGCGTCGAGGGGCGCAGGGTCAATCGCGGCAGCCGACTTGATTGCTCCGTCGGCCTGGAACCTCCAGCGCAGCGTCAGTTTCCTGGGTAGCCGCCCCGGCGCCGCGCCCGCCAGGTCCGGCCGGCCGTGGAACATCGGCCACGGGGCGGCCTCAAACGAGGCGCCGTCGGCCGCGTCGTCCTCCCCGTCGTCGGCCGGGCCGCCCCAGCAGCCGGCCAGTGCCAGCGCCGCCGCTGCGCACAAGGCAATTGCCGCCGGCAGCGCGGGGCCTGCGCGCGGCGCGGCGGCTCTCCCGACTGGCCGCGCGCCGGGCTGCGCCGATGCGCCGTGTGCGCGGCGGGTCGGGAGGCCCGCGGCGCAAAGCGGGAGACCCGCCGCGCAGAATGTCAGCCGTGCCATCAAGCCCGTCTGCCGCATCGCTTAAGTATAGCATCGCGGGCGGGCCGAGTCACAGGCCCTCCGCCTGCCGCACGCGCTCAAGCGCCGCCACGGTGAAAATGAGCGGGTACAGCCGCTCGTAGTACCACAGTTTCGCAAAGTACAGGCCGATGGGGGCGGCAGGGAATCGCGAGCCTTCCTCCGTGCGCTCAATAAGCCATGCCGTGCCGCGCGCAAGGGCGGTCCGGATGGAGGCATGCGGCAAGTCGGCGCCGGCGCCGGCCGCGGATGTGAGGGCTGCGGCCAAGGCCTCCAGCGCCAGGGCGGTTTCTTCGATGGAGGCGCGTGCTGCCGGCGACCCGCCCCACGCGCCGGCCCAGTTCTGTGCCGCCAGGAGCCACCCGACGCCGCGCGCGAGGCACCGCGCGGCCGCCTGGCCGCGCGCAGGCAACCGCCACGGCACCGCTCCCTTACGGTCGCGGCTCTGTTCGGCCGCAGCCGCCTGCGCCAGCGCCGTCACCACGCGGGCCGTTCCGTAGAGCGGATTTTCCTCGCGGGCGTCCCACTGATTGCCGAACCACAGCGGGACCCACGCGCCGTCGGCGGTCTGCGTGCGTTCAAGGTACGCGGCTGCGCGGCCGGCGGCGGCCCGGACTCGCGGCCGCAGGTCCGCCGGCAGGCGGTCGTGCCACGCCCCCCACGCCCGCAGCGCGTGGGCCGCCAGGTCCGGACTGCTGCGGTCGAAGGGCAGCGTGCCCCATCCGCGGCAGAAGGTGGGGATGCCCCCGTCGCGGTTCTGAAGGTCCAGCAGCCACCGCACGCCGCGCGCGGCGGCGTTGCCGGCGCGCCTGGCCGCCTCATCTTCCGCGCCGAGGTCCGCCGCAAGGTGCGCCAGGGCCACGAGCGCCCCGGCCGTGTCGTCGGCGTCTGGCACGCCGCCCGGAAGGTCGGTCCACGCCCACCCGCCCGGCGCCGCGTGCGTGTACGGATGTTCCGCGGCGTGCTGCTGCGCGAGGAGCCATTCCAGGATGGTGCGGCGGGCGTCGGCGGGCACGACCTGCGCGAAGTCCGGCGCTGACGCAAGTGCGCCGACGGAGAGCGTGGTCACCCACGTGGCCAGGTTCGTGTCGATGGGCCAACTGCCGTCGGGGCGGGCGGAGGCCGCCAGGAACGCCAGGCCGTCTTGAACGACCGGGTGTTCCGCGAGGCCGGCCCCGATGAGGCTCATCGTGACGAAACTCGTCAGGGGCGTTGCCTCCAGGTATCCGCCGCTCGGCGGCTGGATGCTTCGCAGGACGGCGAGCGTGCGCCCGCGGAGCGCGGCCCGCAGCGCGCGGGCCGCCGGGTTGCGCGTCGGCCGGAAGTGGTGCCGCACCTGACCGACCGCCACCAGCGCGGGCAGCGCGTAACTGACGACCGGCAGCCGCAGCCACCCCAGAAGCCGGTGCGGGCAGGCCGCAAGTTCAAACGGCAGGGCGGGCACAAGACGCCACGACCGCTCGGGCGGTCCGAGGCGGCCGGCCAGGGCCAGCATCGTCAGGATGGGCGCAGAAAAGGTACGGTCGCGGCCGTAGCGCGCCGCGATGGCGGCAGCCAGGCGCTCCGGTTCAAGGCTGCCGGCCCGGCGGCGGAGCCACGCCTCGGCCCCCGCGACGGCCCGCAGGCGGGCCTCCGCGCCCGCCGCGCCCGCCGCGCCGCTTGACGGGCCGTTCGCCGTGCGCGGCGGGTCTCCCGACCCGCCGCGAGGCCCTCCCGCTCCCCCGTCGAACGGGCCGGGCGATGCGGCAAACGCCGCCCACACAAGCGCGGTCGTGCTCAGGTTGCTCCGCGAGAGGTCCGTGTCACCCCAGCCGCCGTCCTCGTTCTGGTTGGCGGCGAGCCAGTCGAGGCCGCGGCGCACGAGATGGGCCAGGTTGCCGCGCGCGGCCGCCGAACAGAGCCGCGACCGTGAGGGAGCGGCGCCGTGGCGGTCGCCCGCGCGCTCGGCCATCGCCAGGGCGAACGTGGCGGTGGCCGTAGAGAGCGCCGAGGACGAGAGTTCCCCCGCCCAGTGCCCGGCGGCGGTGCGCGCGGCCGCCAGGCGCCCCCGCGCCTGCCGCAGCGTGCGGGCGAGAGCATCGCGGTTCGCCACGGTTGCTGGCATCTGAATATGCCCATCTGCGTGACGCGCGGCGGATCTCTTGACCCGCCGCGCCACCGGCGATTTCAAGGGCGCCGGAGCCGGTCATTGCGCGGCGGCCCAGGAGAGCCGCCGCGCAGGCTTCGATTGTTCGCATCGTACGCCACACGCGGTTATCAAACAGCCTCTAACTCGCCAGGTGCCCCAGCGCCAGGAGGCCGTAGAAAGTGTACTCGCAGTCGGCGGCCGGGTCGTCGGCGTGGCCGCGGAACCCGCCGCACTCGCCGAGCAGCCCGGCCGCGAACCGCGCGCACCCCGCCCGCAGCGGCTCATCCGGCCGCACCCCCGCCCGGGCCAGGGCGTGCAGCGCCGTCGCGGTCGAAAGAAGGTCCGGCGCCGGCGCGGCGGCCATCGCCAGGAAACCGCCCGACGGATGCGCCCACGCAAGGAGCCGGGCCGCGGCCTCCGGCGCCGCAGGCTCGCCGAGTTCCCGAAGGACCACGATGCACGCCGCCGTCGCGGGCGCCGAACTCAACGGCAGGAACCGCTCGTTCGTGTATCCGCCGTCGGGCGTTCGGAGCGAGCGCACCGAGCGGGCCAGCGCCGCCGGGTCGGGCACGGCCGCGCCCAGGTCCTGGTACGCTCCGAGGGCGAGAAACGCGCCGTAGGCCGAGCCGGCCCCGGCCCCGGCGGCGGCGTGATACCCGCCGTCGGCCGCCCGGAAAGACTCGATGTGCTGCGCGAAGGCCCGGCGGAGGTCCGCCGGCGCGCCCTCCGGCCGGGCCACGGCCCAGCACCGCGCCAGGCACGCCGCGTGGACCAGGTCAAGGCAGCAGAGGTCGGCGAATCTGCCCAGGTAAGATTCGGCATCGCGCATTGAAGATGGAGAATCGCGCGGTGGGGACCGGGTGCTGACAGGCCGCGCCGGTTCTGTGCGCCTTGTTCTTTCAATCCGCAATCCGCAATCCGCAATCCGCAATGCGGCCAGGCACTGAAGCCCGAAGACGGTGTAGTAAAGGTCGCACTTGCCGGAGCGGTCGCGGAAGCCGCCCTCCGGCGCCGCCTGGGAACCGACGAAGGCCGCCACCGCCCGCGGGTCAGCGAGCGCCGCCGCCCCGCGGCGGGCCGCCAGGAGCATGTCCTGCCTCAGGCTCACGGCGCAAGTCCCCTTGTCCGGGGCCCTCCCTGCCGGCAGGCCATGGCACGCCCGCCGCGACAGGGCCGGCAGGCAGGCGGCTGAAAATGCGGAAGATGACGCGGCGCAGCAGGCCCTTGAGCGCCTCGTCGCACAGCGGCTCAAGGCTTCGGATGGCTTCATCCTCGTAAGACCCCAGCAGGCGGCGGGCCTCCTGGATGATGCCGAGTTCCTCCAGCAGCCGCCGCACGCCGGGCGCCTCGGTCCCCCGCTCGGCCGTCCGCCGCCAGACGGACTCCAGCCGCTGCCGCGCGCCGCCCTCGGCCCGCTCGTGCGCGATGGCCAGCAGGATGGAGGGCCTCAGGGCCGCCACGTCGTCCGGGTCCCCGTCGCCGTCGTAATCCTTCAGGTCGTCGCCTATCTGGTAGGCTATGCCGAGGGCCTCGCTGTAGCGGTGGAGCGCGTCCCAGCATCCGTCGGCGGTTCCGGCGGCCAGCGCTCCCAGGCGCAGGGCCACCTCGAACGCCGGGGCGGTCTTGCGGCGGAAGATTGCGAGGACCTCTGCGGCCGACAGAACCGCCGGCCGCCTCGCCCAGCACAGTTCCGCCCCCTGGCCGAGGCACAGTTCGCGGTGTCCGCTCGCCGCCGCGCGGAGCATCTGAACCTTACGTTCCGCCGGCCATCGCGACTCGGCAATCAGGCGGTACCCTTCGCCCAGGAGGAAATCGCCCACGTTCAGCGCCACCGGCACGCCGTGCTCCTCGTGAAGCGTTTTTTCGCCGTAGCGGGTGGCGTCGTCGTCCTCGATGTCGTCGTGCACGAGCGAGGCCTTGTGGAAGCACTCCACCGCCAGCGCGATCCGTCGCAGGCTCTCCGGCAGCGGCGACTGCGGGTCCTCGCGCAGCGCCTGGTACGCCGCCGCCGCAAGAAGCGGACGCCACCGCTTGCCCGACTTCGCCAGCCAGCCGCGGGCCAGGCGCTCCGTCTCGGTTGCGGCCGGGCCGAGAACCTCCTCCAGCGCGTCCGCAGCGAACCAGCCATCGACCTGGCGCCGCAGCGAGTCCAGGTCCAGCCGCTGCGGCGCATCGGTGCCGCAGAGCCGGATGGCGTCCCACACCCACTCGGCCTCCACGCGCGTGTTCGCGCAGCCGTTGCACAACAGGGGGATGGCGATGCCCGGCACGGCCGCCGACTCCATCAGCGGGTAGATCGACTCCAGGGCCTGGATGCAACTGACGCCTACGACCGCCTCGATGCGCCGGCTCTGGATGAGGGCCATGACGACGGCGGCGCCCTCGGCCACCAGCACCGCGTAGCCGAGGCGCTCCGCCTCCGCCTTGAACTCGTGGATGGGGCACGACCCGCACGCGGCGCACACCAGGCCCAGTTCATCCAGCATGCCGCGGCAGTCTTTCTCGGAACGGAGGCACTTCGGCAACAGGAGCAGGCGCCGGGCGAACGGCACGGCCCCCACCGTCGGACGCCACGCCTCGTTGCTCACAAGGACGGCCGCGAACTTGCGGTACTTCTCGTCGGCCCCCGCCGCCGCCAAGACCGCCGCAGAGTGCTCCTCCAGTTCCTTCACCGAGAACGGCGGGATGGCCGTGCGGCCCATGACGTGCCGGCGCGCGGCGGCAAGGATGCCTTCGCGCTCCGCCCTCGTCGGCGGAATCGCGTCCTGGGCGGCCTCGCCGACGGCCTCAGCGCCGGCGGCGCCCGGATGCAGGCTGCCACGGATTCCGAAGATGCGTTCTTCCATGCACCGTTCCTGCCCGGACCGGACGCCATCGGCCGCACGGGCCGGCGCGCGCAGCGCGCCCCCTGGCCCCACAGATTATAACCCGCCCCCTGCGGCGGGGGCACGGGCTAAACCTGTAACGCTCCGATGCCACACTTGGGGCTGGGCGGGGCGGCCCCCCCTCGTTCAGCCGCGGCCGGAACGGCCGCGGGCGTGCCGCCCGCGGCTAACCGCGCGCGTGCCGCCCGCGGCTAACCGCGCGCCTTCGGCTCGACGGCCGCCAGCCGCTTCCGCGCACGGGCGAAGTTCCGCCGCCACGTCAGCGTTTCCATTCTACCCAGCAACTGCACGGCCAGGCGCTTCAATAACCCGACACCTCCTGCCCGCTGGTTGTCCCAGTAAAGGCGCGGCACCCACCGGAAGGCCAGTTCGTAGCACGCCGTGTAGAGTTCCAGGTGCTCGGGCGTCATCGCAGCCAGGCGGAAGGGCGCGTCGCGCCCGTCCGGCCCTGCTCGCACAGGCTCGAAGAAAACAGGGAACACCACCGCCCGCCCGGCCGACAGGCGGCGCACCAGGTGCAGCGTTGTCGCCACGTCGTCGGGCGTCTCGCCCGGCAGGCCCAGGACGATGCTGAAGACGGGGAAGAAGCCCGTGCGGACCAGGCGGTCGGCCGCCTCGCGCACCATCTCGGGCCAGTCGTCCGCGCTGAACGGGGCCGCCTTGCTCGGACAGTTGGCCGCAAGCAGCCGCGGGCCGGCCGTCTCGATGCCCAGGTTCACCCACAGGTACTCCGTCGGCCGCGCGAAGCCGAGCAGCCGCCGGATTTCGCGCAACTCGCCGTCCTCCAGTTGCAGCACCGACGAGACGTTTGCGTGGTCGAGTTGCACGAAGCCCAGGCCGGGCAGGCGGCGGATATCTTCCAGCAGGCCCCGCAGCCGCTCGAAGTTCACGCGGCGTCCGTCGGCCCCGTAGCGGAAGAAGTCCTCGCTGCCCAGGACCGCGCTTGACATGCCCGCCGCAACGTTCGTCTCGATGTCCGCCAGGATGGTGCCCGCCGTCAGGTGCTCCATCGGCCGCGCGGCCATTGCGCAGAAGCGGCAGCCCCCGCCGCACCCGCGCGAGAGTTCCACGATGCCCAGCAGCGACGCCCCCCGGATGGGCCGCACGCCCGCCGCCGCCGTCTCGCCGGCGCGCACGATCGGCGGCACGTCGCGCCCGGCCAGCAAGTCCCGGAACAACCCCGGCCCGGCGCCCTCGAAGTACCCGTCGAAGACCGTATCCGCCCCGTGCCGCGCGCCCGCCTCCGGGTGCTCCAGGTACTGCCACGCGCCGGCCCCCCCTACGACTGTTCGGAAACCGAACCGCCGCCGCGCGGCGGCCAGTTGCTCCGTCAGCCGGTCCATCCAGAATCGCGTGTACAGTTGCCCCGTCCAGAAATCCGTGGTCGTCGTATTGCTCATGCCGCAGCCGAGCGGGTCGCTGGAACTGACGGCGACGGCCTTCACGTGCGGTCCCAGCAGCCGCGGCAGGGCCTCGGGCGTGGTGCAGACGATATCATCGGGGCCGAGGCCGGCGCCCGCCGCCAGCGCCGCTTCCACGCGCCTCAGGCCCAGCGGGGCGGTGCGCGCGCGGCCGGCTGCGTCCGTCCGAACGGGCGGCGCCACGAACCGCCGCATGACCGCCTCCGGCACGTGCCTGGTCTGCATCGTGGCGAAGATGCCCTCAAACAGCACGTCGTAGCGGGCGCTCAGCGTGCGGTCGGCCACCAGCACGACCGCCGGGCGCATTTCACGGCTCACGGCGGCCCTCCTGGCGGGCACGCAGGATGGCCTGGCGCCGCCTCAGCGCCTCGCCCAGGTCCAGCCCGGCCAGGGACGAAAAGTCGATCGGCGACGCCGGCCGACCGGCGGCCGCCGGCATCGCGTCGTCGCCGCTTATTGCGCCATCCGCATATTTCGGAAAAATAATCGCCACCGCCGGGCACAGCCGCGCGCACGCCGGGCACCCCGTCTTGCACCGCTCGGGATGCGCCACGCGAACCTGCCCCCCCTCGTCCGCCGCGTACACCCCGAACAGGCAGAACTCCAGGCACTGCCGGCAGTTCCGGCACCGCTCGTAGTCCAGCACGGGGAACCAGGGGACCCACTCGCCCGCCTTCCTGCCCGGGAACGCCGGCGCGGCGCGCGGCTCGGCTCGGCGCGATGCGGCACGGCCGGCTTGCCCGGCCGTCGCGCCCGCGCGCCGAAGCGCTTTGCGCGGCGGGTCTCCCGACCCGCCGCGCGGCGCACCCGCCCCGCGCCCGGACTCCGTGCCGCATGCGGCGGCGAGGATTTCCTCGGCGCCCTCGCGCCGCATGTTGAAGAACCGGACGCCCTCCGCCGCCAGCGGCGCACCGGCGAAGGCAAACAGCCACCGCACCGTGCGCGGCCAGCAGGCGATGATGCGCAGGTCCGCCGCGACGGCCAGGCGCGCCAGCATCGGGTCCCGCTGCGCCGCCAGTTCGCACAGGTCCGCCACGGCCTCGAAGGCCGCGCCGCGGGCGGCCAGCGCCTCAAGGACGCCCCGCCGCGTCTCGTCCGGAATGACCTCGGCGTACGCGCAGTGGCAGTACAGGATGGTCGGCGGCTGCTTCACGTTTGCTCGCGGGGCCTGTTGCGCCTGCGGCGCCGCCTTGCGCGGCGGGTCCCCCGACCCGCCGCGCCGCGAGGCGCATCGGGAACCACGCCGCGCAAAGCCTCAACCGGCGCCGTAATGTTACCTGCCTCTTACGTCCAGGCACACCATGTCGCCGTCGTGGTTGCGGCAGTAGATGTGGCCGCCCGAGAGGACCGGCGCGGTCCAGCACGTGCCGCCGAGGACCTTCGTGCGGGCGATTTCCTTGTATCCGTCGGGCGCCGCCTGGGCCGCGACCAGTTCGCCCTTGCTGTTCATGCAGATAAGTTTGCCGTCGGCCATCATCAGCGCCCCGGCCCTGACGCTCGACTCCGACCACTTCTTCTCCCCCGTCTTGTATTCGATGCACCCCAGCGCGCCCTGGTCCACCTGGCCGTCGAAACCGTACAGGAACCCCTGCCACAGGACGCAGTTGTTGGCGTGGTTGCGCATGTTCCTGTTTTCCCACACGGTCTTAAGGCCCGCGTCGGACACCTCGAAGACGGCCGCGCCGCGGTTGTAGCCGGACGAGACGAAGAACGTATTGCCGACCACGATGGGCGTGACGGCGTTCACGTCGTACGACGTCTTCCATTGCGATTTGCCGATGACCTTGCCGTCGGCGGCGCTGAAGACGATGGGCCCCGAGGCGTTGAAACTCGCCAGGAGCGTCGCGCTGCCGACCTTGAAGGCGAACGGCGAACTGTAGCCCGCCACGTCTGTGCCCGACTTCCATATGACCTCGCCGCCCGCCTTCTTCAGCGCCGCCATCGCGCCCACGTCGATGATAAGCGCGTCGCCCAGCACCAGCGGCGAGCACGCAAAGCCCCACTGCGGCTTCTTGACGCCCAACTGCTTGGTCACCTGCATCTGCCAGACGACCTTGCCGCCGGCGGCATCCAGGCAGAACAGGTCGCCCGCCTGGCTCAGCGTGTAAACGCGATTGCCGTCCACCGTGGGCGTGCAGCGCGGGCCGGGGTGATCCACGTCGCCGCACGGGTACGTGTGCTTCCAGGCCTCCGCCCCCGTGGCGGCGTCGAAGCACCACACGGTGTCTTTGCCGTCGGCGTTGCCCATGGTGTACACGCGGCCGGCCGCCACAGAGAAGGAGGAGAACCCTTCGCCGAGGGACTTCTTCCACAGCGCCTTGGGCGGGTCGGCCGACCAGTCGGTCCGCCAGCCCGTCTCCGTCGAGATGCCGGTGCGCTCCGGGCCGCGCCACTGCGGCCAGTCGGTGGACGGGGCCGCGGCCCCCGGCGCGGCCGCACCGCCCGGCCGGCCTGCGGCCGCCGCGGCCGACGCCGGTGAAACGAGCACCGCCGCAAGCATCGCGGCCGACAGCACGACAAGCACACCCCTGGGCGCTGCGAACCTGATCTTCATGGCAGTTTCCTTTTCTCTTCGGCCCTTGCCTGAAACCTCACCGAGGCGGTTGGAAACGCGCCGTATCGTACGGGCCGCACGCCCGGCTTGTCAATGACCTGCCCGCGCGCCGGCGCCCTGGCGGCCGGCCCGCCGCCCCGCTACAATCGCCCCGCGCGCAGCAGACCGGCCGAAGCGGCGCTGTTGCATCGGCCGCGCGCAGAAGGCAGACGCCCCCGCCTTGAGGAGCGGCAATGAAATCCTACCGCAAGGAACTCTGGTTCGAAACGAAGCGCCGGCGCGAACTTATCAACATCACCCCACAGGTCGAGGCGTGCCTGGCCGAGAGCGGCGTTTGCGAGGGCCTGTGCCTCGCAAGCGCCATGCACATCACCGCCAGCGTATTCATCAACGACGACGAGCCGGGCCTGCACCGCGACTTCGAGGCGTGGCTCGAAAAACTCGCCCCCGAAAAGCCCCACTCCCAGTACGCCCACAACACCGGCGAAGACAACGCCGATGCCCACCTGAAGCGCTCCATAATGGGCCGCGAGGTGGTCGTGGCCGTGACCGCCGGCCGCCTCGACTTCGGCCCGTGGGAACGGATTTTCTACGGCGAATTCGACGGCCGCCGCCGCAAACGCGTCCTCGTCAAGATCATCGGCGATTAGCGCTTGTTGCGACGGGTCGGCATGGCTACAATCGCGGTTGCCGAGCATGCCGGCGGAGGTCGCGCTCCCGTGGACCAGCCCGGGCAGGAACTCCTCTTTACGATCGGGCACTCCTCGCATACCGGGGACGCCTTCCTTGCGCTTCTGCGGCGGCACGGCGTCCGGGCGGTCGTTGATGTGCGTTCGTCGCCCTACAGCCGGCACTGCCCGCAGTTCAACCGGGAAACGCTGGACGCGATGCTTCGCGCGGCCGCCGTCGGCTACGTCTTCCTGGGCAAGGAGTTGGGCGCGCGCCCGGCCGATCCCGCGTGCTACGAAGACGGGCGCATTTCCTTCGCCAGGATTGCCGGGAGCGGGGCGTTCCTTCGCGGCCTGGACAGGCTGCGCGAGATTGCCGCGGCGAGCCGCGCCGCCGTCATGTGCTCCGAGAAGGATCCCCTCGACTGCCACCGCGCCATCCTGCTCGCCCGGCGCCTTCATCGCCTGGGTGTGCGCGTGGTGCACATCCTGGGCGACGGCGCGCTGGAGGACCACGCGGCCGCCGAGAGGCGCCTCGTACGCCGGCTGAAGGTCGAACCGACGCTTTTCGACGCCGACGACTCCGGCACGAGCCTCATCGAGCGGGCCTACCGCAAACAGGAGCACCGCATCGCCTGCCGCCCCGAACGCGAGGCCCAGTTGTCGCCCGACCCATGAGCGATTCCGCCGACACCGTGCGCCTGTTCACCATCGGCTTCACGAAGAAGACCGCGCGCGACTTCTTCGGAAAACTGCGCGAGGCCGGCGTGCGGCGGGTCATCGACGTGCGCCTGGCCAATGTTTCGCAACTCGCGGGCTTCGCCAAGAAGGACGACCTGGCCTTCTTCCTCCGGGAGATCGGCGGCATCGCATACGTGCACCGCCCGGAACTTGCGCCCACGGAGGAACTGCTGCGCGGCTACCGGAGGAAGACGATTGGGTGGGCCGAGTACGAGGAGCGGTTCCGCCGCCTGCTTCAGGAGCGGCAGGTTGAGGCGCCGCTTTCGCGGCAGGACGTGGACGGCGCGTGCCTTCTGTGCAGCGAGCCCTCCGCCGCCAGGTGCCACCGGCGCCTGGTGGCCGAGTACCTGAAGGAAAAGTGGGAACGCGTTGAGATAATTCATCTTTAATCGAGCGCCGCCATGGCCCGCCTTGTGTGCCTCGCCAACTCGCACAAACTCGGCCAAAGGTGCATCGCGGGCAAACTCACGGACACCGGCCGGTGGGTGCGCCCGGTCTCGGCCCTGGAACACGGCGAAATCGCCTGGCACGTGCGGGCCGTCGACGGGCGGGACCCCCGGGTGCTCGACATCCTTGATATTCCCCTTCAGGCTTCCGGCCCCGACTACGGATGCCAGCCCGAAAACCGCCTCCTGGCCCCGGGGCGATGGCGGATGGCCGGCAGGCTGCCTCGCAGCGACGTCATCAAGTATGTTGATGCGGACGGCGGCCCGAAACTGTTCTACAACTACGTCGACAGCGTGCCCCTGACCCTCTTCCGCCGCGTCCCGGCGGCCGCCTGGCGGTCGCTTCAACTCATCTTATGCGATTATGTGCATTTTCACCCTGACCCGCGCAGGACCGCCGACTGGCGGGCGACCTTCCGGTACCGCGAGATTCAGTACTCGAATCTCAAGGTCACGGACCCCGCCGCCGAGGCGCGCCTCAACCGCCGCGAGCGCCTCGACGGCCCCTGCGCGCTCACCATCAGCCTCGGCATGCCGTTCCGTCCCGCGGGCAGCGCAAGGAGCCGCTGCTACAAACTTGTGGCCGCCGTCATGCGCCTCGACGATGCCGACTGATGCGGCCACATCTCGCGCCGCTGCCGCGGCCGCGGCCGGCTCGGCGCCGGCGGACGTTTTTTCGCCGAGGTCCGGCCTTCGCGTTCTCCTCGCGCCGCGCCCGGCGCTGCCTTGCCCATCTTGCGCATTTTTCCTGAGTTCGCGCTATATTATAGTATACGCCTCGTCCGCCCCGAAAGTTATCCACCACGGCTTATGGCCATATGTCCGTTGCCAGAGGCGGTCAAAAACCGTCAAAAAAGCGCAAACGGAGAACAAATCCGATCAAAACCGGTCAAAAACGTTCAAAAAGCGCGCGATTTTGCCTTGCCTATCTTAACATTTTGCCCGCGCGCCCCCTCTGGCGCTAGCGCCAGGGCCGTTTTGCCCCTCCGGAAGGGGTCAAAACAGGCATTTTCGGGGTGCGCCGGGGCGGGTCAAAAAGTTATCCACAGGTAACCCAAAGGTGGGAGTCGGGAGTCGGCAACGGCGAACGGCAACGCCGAGAACGGGGAACGGGAGCCACGGAAGGGGGGCAGCCGACAGAAGGCAAATGACGAATGACAAGTGACAAAGGACACTCCGTTGGAACTTGGAACTTCCGCCCTGCGGCGGTAGAATTGCCGGCGCAATGCGAATCGCACCAGATGGCAAGGGGTCGGCGGCGGCCGGGCGGCCGGCCGGGGGCCGGGCGCTCGCGATCCTGGCGGCGGCCGTGCTGGCGGGCTGCGGGCCGTCGGCGCAGCGGCCTGCGCGGCTCATCGGCGACAACGTGGTCGGGGCGCTTACCCCGGCGGCGCTCCGGGACGCCTACAAGACGCCCGCATTCACCGTGCGCCACGCGGAGGGCGGCCGGCGTGCGGCCGTGCAGGATACGGACCTGGCGCCCGATTCCACCATCGACGATGCGAACCTCGTTATTTTTGCCGAAGGCTCGGCCGACGCGATAGATGGTTTCCGCTGGACCGCGCGGCTGCTGGCCGAGAGTCCGTTCAGTTTCCCCGGCCCGTCGGACCGCCTGGTGGTGGTGGTGCTCAAGTGGTCGGCGGGGTTCAGCCCGGTGGCGGAGCACCTGAACCGCGGGGCGCAGGAGGAGGGGGCGGCGCTGCTGGCCGACATGCTGGAGGTCCATCGCCGCCGCCACGGTCCGGCCGGCCATGTGAGCCTCATCGGATTCAGCGCTGGCACGCGCGTCATCGAGCGGGCGTTCGCCGGGGCGGCCAGCGGGGCCGAGGCGTGGCGCCCGGCGGCCTTTGCGCGCGTGGACCACGTGGTATTCCTGGGCTCCAGCATGGGGTCGGAAGAGGCCCTGCCGCTGGAGGCCATGCGCGGGCGGTTCATCAACTTCGTGAACCCGCGCGACACGCACTTCGGCGACCGCGCTGCATACGTGGCGCCGGCGGGGTCGATGGCGGACCCGCTGAAACTGCTGCACCAGGCGACGATAGCGCGGCGGCCGCGGTTCGGGGCGTCCGTGGCGGGGTTCAGGGCGCTGGCGCTTCTTACGTCGGCCTGCCAGTTCGACGCCATCGAGGCCCTGGAGCAAAGCGGCGTCGAGGAGGCCGCCCGCTGCGCTTTCAAGATGGTCAACGTCCAGGTGCCGCAGGTGCTTGTGCCGTTCAACCTCTTCGGCACGCCCCTGCTGGACGACGACCTGGACGATTACCTGAACCTTGCGCCGAACCACTACATCCTCGTGGGCCGGGGTCCGGGCGGGCAGACCGGCGTGCCGACGTTCCGTCAGTACCGGGCGGCGGCGGAGGAGTTCGTGCGCGAGATCGTGGCGGAGGCGGCCCTGCGCGGCCGCGTAACGCGGTTCGACATCAAGGCCGTTCCGCACGGGGCGAGCCCCATCGGCCTGCCTCTGCCCATTCCGTGGGCCATCCTGACCCTGCCGGAGAAGGAGCCGGCCGAAGGGCAGCCGGCCGAGCCGCAGCCGGAGAAGCCAGCCCCCGATAAACCGCCGGCGGGAGCCGTGCAGTAACCCCTGCCGCGTATGGCTGTTATATATCGCAGGGAGGGGGATTCTGTACGAAGGGAGCAAGATGGTCGGTCAACGCGCGGCGATTCTGGCCGCGGCAATCGGCGGGACGGTTGTGGCGGGAATGCTTGTGGCGGGGCCGGCGGCTTTGTGGGGCGCCGGCGCTGGCGCTGCCGGGGTCGCCGGAGCAGCGGTTTCCGGCGCGGCAGCGGCCGGAGGAGGCGCGGCAGCGGCCGCGGGGAGCGCGGCGGCGAGTCCGTCGTCGGCGCTGCGGCCGGCGCCGCCGCGCACGGGCGGCGCTCCTTCGGGCGCCCCCGCCGCCCGGACGCGCGCCGAGGTGGAGGCCATCATCCAGCGTGCCGGCGTAACGCCGCCCGACTGGTGGAACTCCGTCCCCCTGGTCTATCCGCCGACGCTGGACCTGCGGTGGCCTGAGGCGAAGGGCCCGTGGGACCCCCAGAAGAACGTCGGCCAGTACGTTTGGAGCGTCATCAACGAGAACCCGCCCAAGTGGCGCGAGGGCGTCAAGTTCATCCACCACGTTCTGGCGGTCAACAAGGACAACCCGCCCGTCGTCCAGAAGGCCGTGGGCAGCCTGGGGACGATGTATCACAACCTGCTGGAAGACTGGGCCCGCGCGGCGTTCTGGTGGCGCAAGGCCGGCATGACGGACGACGCGGACCTTGCCCGCTGCTACTGGAAACTCGGCTCGAAGGAAATGGCCGCCTCGGTCATCGCGAAGTTCACCGTAGACGACACGCGCAACGGCAACGTCATCAAACTGTGGGCCGACATGGGCGACCTGGACAAGGCCCTTGCGCTGGCCGAGGCCACCGCCCGAGACGGGGCGCCCGACATCGGCTACCTTGCCGCCGGCGACGCCTGCCGCCTCCACGGCCGCTACCCGCAGGCCCTCCAGTATTACCAGAAGGTCCTCGATGCGGCGACCGGCTGGCGCGACCTGAAGCAGAACAAGGAACGCGCCCGGGCCAGCATCGACGCCATCCGCCTCGTCGAGGGCCTTGACCTCTCCAAGGTCCGCGACGGAACATATACCGCAACCAGCCGCGCGTACGCCGGGCCGCTCGACGCGGCCGTCACCGTCCAGGGCGGCCGGATAACGTCGGTCAAGGTCGTCAGGCACCAGGAGAAGCAGTACTACACGGCGCTGGCGGACACGCCGGCACAGATCGTGGCCAGGCAGGGCATCCGGGGCGTGGATGCGGTCACCGGGGCGACGATCACGTCCGAGGCCATCATGAACGCCACCATCAAGGCGCTGGCGAAGGGGATGCAGTAAGCCCCACGCACCGCGTGGGGATGAATCAGCGCAACATTGCCCCCGGCAGTGCCGGGGGCTTGCGAACTATGAACGTTTTCCTTCCGTATCGTTCGCCGAGCGGCGGCCGGCCGGGCCTGCTGCGGCGGGTTCTGCGCGCCCTGGGGCCGTCGTGGGAAGCGGCGCCCGTGCGGCGGCTCGTGCAGGCGGCGGCGTTCGTGCTTTTCCTGGCGCTGTTCTTCCACGTGGCATGGCCGTACGGCGGGAAGGACTACGATGCCTTCCGCCGCTCGAAGGAGTTTTTTCTGGAGGCCGAGGCGTTTCTGGCGCTTGACCCGCTGGTGAGCGTGTCGGCGGCGGTGGCGGCCCGCACTTGGGTGTGGTCGCTGGCGTGGGCGGGCGTGCTGCTGGCGGCGTGCCTTGTCTTTCCGCGAGGTTTCTGCGGATACATCTGCCCGCTGGGGACGCTGATTGACCTGTGCGACTGGGCCTTCAACCGCCGCATCCGGCGGGCGCGCGGGGGCCTGGGCGGGGGCGCCCGCCACGCCCGGTACTACGTGCTGGCGGCGGTGATGGCATCGGCGGCGCTCGGAGTGCTCATCTCCGGCTACGTGGCGGCCATTCCGGTGCTCTTGCGCGGGATGGCGTTCATCGCGAGTCCCGTGCAGTTGGGCCTGGCGAAGGGCTGGTACCTTGTGCCGCCAGTCGGGGCGGGGCAGATCGTGTCGGCGGCGCTTTTCCTGGGGGTCCTGGCGCTGGGGCTTGCGGCCCCGCGGTTCTGGTGCCGGTACGTGTGCCCGTCGGGGGCGGTGTTCTCGGCGGCGAATCTGCTGCGAGTCTGCGAGCGGCGGGTGGACGCATCGTGCATCGGGTGCGGCAAGTGCGTGAAGGCGTGTCCGTTCCAGGCCATCCGGCCGGACTTTTCGACGCGCGCCGCGGAGTGCACGTTTTGCCAGACATGCGGCGGGTCGTGCCCGGTGGGTGCGATTTCGTTCACTTCGCGCTGGGCGCCCGCAGCGAGCGCCCGGGAATCGCCCGCTGCGCCGCCGGATGCGCGCCTGTCTCGCCGGGGCCTGCTGGGCGGGGCGGCCTTCGGCGCGGCGGCGGCGGTGGGCCTGAAGCACGGGCGGCTGGTGGGCGGGGCGGCCGCGGCCGGCGGCCAGCCGCCCGTCCGGCCGCCCGGCAGCGTCCCCGAGCCGGAGTTCCTGCGGCTGTGCATACGCTGCGGCGAGTGCTTCCAGGCGTGCCCGAACAACGTGCTCCAGCCGATGGGGGCGGGCGGCGGCCTGGATGCGCTCTGGACGCCCTACGTCGCCGCCGACTGGTCCGGCTGCGAGCCGTCGTGCAACAACTGCGGCCAGGTGTGCCCCACGGGGGCCATCCGGGCGCTCGTGATTGAGGAGAAGCGGGCCGTCCGCATGGGCCTGGCGGTCATAGACGCCACGTCCTGCCTGCCGCACATCGGCTTCGAGGGCAACTGCCGCCTGTGCGTCGATGAGTGCATTGCGGCCGGGTACAACGCCATCGACCTGGTCCGCATCAACGTGGCCCTCGACACCGACGGAACGCCCATCGAAGGCTCCGGCAACCTTGTGCCCGTCGTGGACGCCGCCAAGTGCGTCGGCTGCGGCATGTGCCAGATGCGCTGCCACAAGATAAACGTCGCGGCCGAGAAGATGCTGGACGAGGCCGCCATCCGCGTCGTCGCCGGGCCGGGCAGGGAGGACCGCCTGATGAGCGGGTCGTACAGGGCGCTGCGCGAGGCCGAGAGCCGCGAGCGCGACGCCCTGCGCCGCGGCCGCGAAGGCGGCGGCGTCATGCCCGGCGACACGTACCTTCCCGACTTCCTCAGGTAATCCGTTCGAGGGGAGTCTGCGGTCTTCCTTCTTCACCGCGGAGGGCGCAGAGAATGCAGAGAAAGATAAGAGAGTTGTTTTCAGGAGGATGCGTTCTCCCTCTGCGATCTCTGCGCACTCTGCGGTTACCGCCGGCCGCCGTCTTCGCGCAGGAGGCGCTTGAGGACCTTGCCGGTGGGGCCGTGGGGGAGCGACGCGCGGAACTCCCAGGCGGCTGGCACCTTGAACCTGGGCAGGCGGCATCGGACGAACGCCGCCAGGTCGGCTGCCGAGGCCGCCGCCCCGTCGCGCAGAACAACGAGCGCCTTGGGCACTTCGCCGCGAGCCGGGTCGGGCGCAGCGATGACGGCTGCCTCGGCCACGGCCGGGTGCTGGTGCAGGACGGCCTCGATTTCGGCGGGCGATATGTTCTCGCCGCCGGAGATGATAAGGTCCTTCTTTCGCCCCGTGATCCACAGATACCCGTCGGCGTCGAGGCGCGCCAGGTCGCCCGTGCGCAGCCAGCCTTCGGGTGCGAAGGCGGCCGCCGTCTCGTCGGGGCGGTTGAGGTATCCGCACGCCACGCACTCGCCGCGAAGGAGCAACTCGCCCTCGGCGCCGGGCGGAAGCGTGCGGCCGGCATCGTCCAGGATGCGCGGCTCGACCCACGGAAGCGGCCGGCCGACCGACCCCGGCCTGTGCCGGCCCGGCACGTTTACCGATACGACCGGCGACGCCTCGGTCATGCCGTAGCCTTCCAGGATGGGCACGCCGAAGTGCCGCTCGAACTGTGCGGCGAGGTCTGCGCCGAGGGCCTCGCCGCCGGCAATCGGCAGTCGCAGCGACGCCAGGTCGGCCCCCGCCGCAGGCGGGCCGGCGCGCAGCAGCATCCGGTAAATCGAAGACACCGCGAACGCCACGGTCACGCGGTGGCGCGCGATCGCCTCCAGCACTTTCTGCGGCGAGAATCGCGCAACGCACACCGCCTTGCAGCCCAGAAGCAGCGGCAGGAGCATCGAGGTGGTCAGCCCGAAGGCGTGGAAGAAGGGCAGCACGCCCAGGAAAACGTTGTCCGGCGAGAGCGCCAGGTGTTCGTTGCACGCCTCGACGTTGCGCAGAAGGTTCCGATGGCTCAGGACGACGCCCTTGGGCCGGCCCTCCGTGCCGGAGGTGTAAAGGATGGTGGCGGCATCGCCGCCGCCGCGATGTGGCACGTGTACCCCAGGCCCGGGCAAGCCGCCGGTGCCAGAACCGGCCGAGGGTGCGCTGGGCGCATCCGCCGCTTCGGCAGGCGGCTCGATGTCCGCGCGGCCGGCGGCCGCATCGGCCGCGACGCCCTCGCCGGCCGCGAAGCCGAGGTCTTCAACGTAGACGGCCTTCGCGCCCAGGGCCTGCACCAGTCGTTCCATCGCGCGGGCGGCGACGACCGTGTCGAAGCCCGCGTCGCGGGCCATGAATGAGAGCGTCGGCGCGTCGAGAAGGAAATTGAGGGGCACGGCAGCGCGGTCGGCCAGGAGGACGCCGAAGTATGCCGCCGGAAACGCCGCCGACGTAGGCGCCGCCACGGCCACGTGCCTGCGGTCGGTCGCAGCGCGGACGCGCGCAGCCACGGCCTGGGCGGCGGCAAGGAGTTCTCCGTACGTGCAGGCCCCGCTGTCGTCGAAGACGGCCGGCTTCTGCGGCAGCCGCCGCGCAGTCTCGGCAAACCGGATCGCCAGGTTCATCGGCATGACCGGCCTCCTGCCGCAGGCGAGGCGGGTGAACTTTACCGGAAAGCGGAGGGGGTGTCTATACGCATAATCGGCCGGTGGCCGCGGGGCGCCGCTGCTGCTTATCAGAGCCGCGACCCGCGCACGAGAAGGGGTTGAAATCCGCGCTGGGGGACCCTACAAAGAGTCGCGGGCGGCGGATAGGGCGGCGCCGAGGTGCTCGCAGGTGGCGCATGAAGATGCCGGCGGTGCTGTGCGCGGCGTACCTTGCGGCGGCGGCGGCGGGCTTTGCGCTGCTGCTGTGCATCGCGGGGTGGCTGCTGCGGCCGGACTTGTCGGAGCGGCCGCCGCCCTACCCGCCGGAGGCGCTGCGCGAAGCGCGGGAGTCGCGGGCCACGCGGATCGACCCGGAGAATCCCCCCGTGCTGTACCGCGAGGTGGACTACGGGGAGGGGCCGCCGGCCCCGTGGTATCCGAAGGGCGAGTCGCCCATCCTTGCGGAACTTGCGGCCGAGGGCAAACTGCCGCCCGTGGCCGAGCGCGTCGGGCCTGAGCCGTGCGTCGTCGAGGGCGTCGAGGGCATCGGCCGCTACGGCGGCACGTGGGTCCGCATCGGCAGTTCCGACCCCGACGTTGCGGGCGTCCTGTCGAACCGCATGGCCTACACGACGCTCGTCCGCTGGTCGCCGCAGGGGTACCCTATCGTTCCGCACGTGGCCAGGAGTTACGAGGTTTCCGCGGACAACCGCGAGTTCGTTTTCACGCTGCGGCGGGGCATGAAGTGGTCCGACGGCCGGCCGTTCACGGCCGACGACATCGTGTACTGGTGGCGGCACGAGGCGAACGAGAAGAAGGTCCTTGGGGTCATTCCGCAGATCATGCAGATCGGCGGCGAGACGGGCAACATCGAGAAGGTGGATGATTACCGCGTGCGGTTCACGTTTCCGAAGCCGAACGGGCTGTTCCTTGCGCGCGCGGCCACGTTCGCTGCCGAGCCGATCGTCAACTCGCCCGCGCATTACCTCAGGCCCTACCATCCGGTCCTCGGCGACAAGGAACTCATCCGCAGAACGCAGGCATCGCGGCGGATGCCCAGCCCGGAGGCCCTTTACCGCGCGCTGAAGGAGCCGATGAACCCGGAGCACCCGCACCTGTGGCCGTGGGTGTACCGGACGTATCGGGCCAACCCGCCGCAGGCCTTCGTCCGCAACCCGTACTACTTCATGGTTGACACGCGGGGGAACCAGTTGCCGTACGTGGACCGCGTGCTTTTCGAGATCAAGGCGACGGAGATGATCGCCGTGTCGGCGTCGGAAGGGCAGGTGACCATGCAGGACCGGCACCTGCGGTACGAGCAGTACACGCTCCTTATGAACGGGCGGGAGCGGGGCGGGTACCGGCTGCTGCACTGGTATCCGGGCGACGCGTCGCTCTTCTGCATCAGCCCGAACCTGAACCGTCGGGTGGACGCCGACCGGCCCGACACGGCCAAGAAGCACGAACTGTTGAACAACAGGAAGTTCCGCCAGGCGCTGTCGCTGGCGCTGAATCGGCGGCAGTTCATCGACGCCGAATACAACGGGCAGACGGAGCCGGCGCAGTGCGCCCCCGGCCCGGCGTCGTACTTTTACGACCCCGTGCTGTACCGGAGTTTCGTCCGGTACGACCCGGCCGAGGCGAACCGGCTGCTTGACGAGATCGGCCTTTCCGGGCGCGACTACGAGGGCTACCGCACCTTTGCCGACGGGTCGCGGATGACGTTCTACCTGAACCTCTCGCAAGGGTACGTCTCGACGGGGCCGGGCCAGTTCGTGGTGGACGACTGGGCGGGCGTGGGCGTGCGGTGCATCGTGAGGGAGAGGTCGCGGGCGTTCTTCTACACCGAGAAGGCGGCGCTGGAGCACGACTTCAACGCGTGGACGGGCAACAGCGAGTTCATGCCCCTGCTGGAGCCGCGGTACTTCATTCCGTTCGGCCCGGAGACGAACTTCGCCCTCGCCTTCGCCAACTGGTACGTGCGCGGGGGGCTGTACGGGGACCCGCGGGCGAAGGGGGCGGGGTGCGCCGAGCCGCCGCCGGGGCATCCTCTGCGGCGGGCGATGGAGGCCTACGAGCAAGTGGCTGCCGCAGGCGACCGGCAGGAGCAGCGGGAGGTCTTCCGCGAGGTGCTTCGCATCGCCGCCGAGAACGTATGGAGCATCAACCTTTCGACCGCGCCGCCGGCGCTGGTGGCCGTCAAGAACGGCTTCCGGAACGTGCCGGAGTGCGCCGTGCACTCGTGGGACTTTCAGACGCCCGGCAACGCCGGGGTGGAGACGTACTTCTTCGAGAATCCATCTGATTCGCGCGGCGCAGTCGCGCAGACGAAGCAGGCGGTGGCGGAAGTGACGCCCGCCCCCGACACGCTGGCCGCCGCGGCCAGGGCGGGCACGGGCGGGCGGCTGGGCGCGGTGATTCAGTGGGCGCTCCTGGCGCTGGCCGCGACGGCGGCCGTCCTGGTGTCGCTCAAGCACCCGTACATCGGCCGGCGGCTGCTGGTGATGGCGCCGACGCTGCTGGTGATCTCGGCCGTCGTGTTCGCTGTCATCCAACTGCCGCCGGGCGACTTCCTGACGAGCCGCATCATGCAACTCCAGGAAGCGGGCGACACGGCCGACCTCCAGCAGATTGAAGAATTGAAACAGATGTTCCACCTGGACGAGTCTATGCCTATGCGCTACGCGCGGTGGATGGGCCTCGTGTGGTTCGCAACGTTCGACGCCGAAGACACGGGCCTCCTCCAGGGCAACCTGGGCCGCTCGATGGAGAACAGCCGGCCCGTCAACGACATCGTCGGCGACCGCATCCTGCTGACGGTCCTGATGATGATCGGCACGATCCTGTTTACGTGGGCGGTGGCCATTCCGACGGGCATCTACTCGGCCGTGCGGCAGTACTCGGCGGGCGACTACGCGCTGACGCTCCTGAGTTTCATCGGCATGGGCGTGCCGGGGTTCCTGCTGGCGCTTGTGCTGATGGCGGCGGCGTGGGAGCACCTCGGCATCGAGGTCTCCGGCCTTTTCTCGGCCCAGTACAGCGCCCAGCCGGAATGGACGTGGGGCAAGGCGGGCGACCTGGTGAAGCACATCTGGGTGCCCATCGTGGTGCTGGGCATCGGCGGCACGGCCAGCATGGTACGGGTCATGCGCGGCAACCTGCTGGACGAACTGCGGAAGCCGTACGTGACGACGGTCCGCGCGAAGGGCGTGCGGCCGCTGCGGCTGCTGCTGAAGTACCCGGTGCGGCTGGCGCTGAATCCGTTCGTTTCGGGCATCGGCGGATTGTTCCCCGAACTGGTGTCGGGCGGCGCGATTGTTTCGATTGTGCTTTCGCTGCCGATGGTCGGGCCGCTCCAACTCTCGGCCCTGATGACCGAGGACACGTACCTGGCGGGGTCGATGCTCATGGTCCTCAGCCTGCTGGGCGTTCTGGGGACGCTCATCAGCGACCTGCTGCTCGTGTGGCTTGACCCGCGGATTCGGTTCAAGGGGGCCGCGCGATGACGACCGCCCCCGCCAGCGCGCCTGCGGTCCGCCCGGCCAGGACGGCCCTGGAGGACCTCTCGCAGTGGCAACTCATCCGGCGGCGCTTCGTGCGGCACAGGCCGGCCGTGGCGTCGCTCCTGGTGCTCGTGGTGGTGTACGCGATGGCGCTGGTGGCGGAGGTGGTGGCGCCGTATCCGTCGATGCAGAAGAACCTGGACTATGCGTACTGCCCGCCGCAGCCGCCGCGGTTCTCGTTCCCCCACGGCCTGCACGTGTACGCGGTGGAGCGCGTGGTGGACCCCATCACGTTCCACCGCATGTACGTGGAGCACCCGGAGGATGTTGTGCCCCTTAAGTTCTTCGCGAGGGGCGAGCCGTACAAACTCTGGGGCCTCATCCCGTGGGACCGCCGCCTCGTGGGCGTTGACCTGGCGAACTACCGGCCGCAGGCGGCGGGAAAGGCGGGCGCGGCGGATGCGCCGAGCGCGGCAGACGCACCAGGCGCAGTCGGCGCAGTGAGTGCAGCGTGCGCGGCCGGTGCGCCGGGCGCGGCAGGCGCCGCGGATGCGCCGTGCGCGGCAGGCGCGGCGGATGCGCCGGGCGCGGCAGGCGCGGCGGATGCGCCGGCTGCCGCGGACGGCGGCGCGCGGACCATCGCGCCCACGTTCTTCCTCCTGGGCGGCGACAAATACGGCCGCGACATCTTCAGCCGCATCGTTTACGGCTCGCGCATCTCGCTCTCCATCGGCCTGGTGTCGATCGTCATCATGTTCTTCCTGGGCGCGACGATCGGCGGCGTGTCGGGCTACCTGGGCGGGGCGGTGGACAACCTCATCCAGCGCGTCATAGAGATACTGAATGCGTTTCCGCGGCTGCCGCTGTGGCTGGCGCTGGCCGCCGTGTTCCCGCCCGACTGGTCGCCCCTGCGCGTGTACTTCGCCATCACTATCGTGCTGAGCCTGCTGGGCTGGACGGGCCTTGCGC
>Ga0194112_10001387_pt1 | contig 35646 bp, 30 predicted proteins | sample TA2MahC400mmetaG_FD_146191 | JGI IMG/M metagenome (GOLD analysis project Ga0194112, IMG submission 146191) | Freshwater microbial communities from Lake Tanganyika, Tanzania - TA2015016 Mahale Deep Cast 400m | ecosystem: Environmental > Aquatic > Freshwater > Lake | place: Tanzania: Lake... | reverse complement strand
GCTCAAGGTGCCCTCGCCGTATGGAGACCGCGCGGAGCAATAACACCAGGTGCCCGAGCGGCGGCGCTGGACCAGCCCGGCGGCCGCCAGGCGCGCAAGGTGGACGGCGAGCAACCCGCGCGCGATGCGCAGCTCGCGCGCGAGCTTGCTGGGAGGCAGCTCCTCGACTCCCGCGAGGCGCGAGAGGACGCGCAAGCGGGTCGCGCACGCGACGGTTCGCATGACCCGGACGCTCAGCTCATCCATTGGTGCTCTCCTGCGCAGATAATTGCAGAGTCATATGACTCTGCAATTATCTGCGCACCCACGGCCAATGTCAACGGAGATGGGCATCCAGAAAAGACCCCGAGAACCGGGGTCAGGCTCCACTCGCCGGGCCCCGCTTGACTCACGCCCCCGCTGCTGGCACAATACGGGTGAGGTTTCCCCAGGCGATGGCGGGGCATGGCATGGCGACGTTGGTCAACACCCGAACCAGCAAGGTGCACGTGCTCGGCGGCCCAGAGGTGATGGTTGGGCGCAACCCCTCGTCGCACGTTCGCGTGCTGGAGAAGGAGGTCTCGCGCACCCACTGCCTCCTGACGCTGGTGGACGGGGGCTGGGTGCTCAGCGACGCCGGGAGCATGATCGGGACGTCGTTGAACGGCCAGCGGGTGGTCGAGCCGCGCCGCCTGGCCACGGGCGACGAGATCAAGGTGGGCAACGAGGTGTTCCGCTTCGACGACGGCTCCGACCAGCCGCACAAGCCGATGACCCTCCGCCCCCTCTCGGAGGCAACGCTCGAGGAGCTCGTGCCGTTCGACATCCCTGGCCGGAAGCGGCGGCGGCGCCTGCCCGTGATAGCCGGCCTGGCCATCGCCGCCGCCGCCGTCGGCGCGCTCGTCGCCGTGCTCGTGGCCACGCGCCAGACGCCCTCGCAGGCGCTGCGGCGCGCCGTGGCGCTCCTGCGGGCACGCGACGTCGCGAGGCTCTGGGAGGCCCTCACGGACGAGCGCCGCCAGGCCCTGACCTACGAGGAGTTCCGCGACCAGGTGAGGGCCGTGCCCGACGCCGCGCTCGCCGCGCTCCATGCCCTCAGGGCCAGCCAGCCGCGCCGCACGGAACAGGGCATGGTCGTCGAAGTCTTCCTTCAGTTCAGGGACAAGTCGCTCTCCGGCGAGGTCGTCCTCTTCCGCCAGGGCGGCGAGTGGCGCATCCACTCCGCGCCCACGGCCTGGCTCAAGGAGTTCCAGCCCTGAGGCGGCCAGGGGCCGCAACCGAAGGGGATCGAGAAGTCCAATACTCAATACCCAACTCTCAATCCTCAATGTCCAAGTATGACCACCGGAGCAGCATCTTCTCTTTCACTTGGTCATTGAAGATTGGATGTTGAGTATTGGATACTGGACTTTGGGTGTGCCGGAACACGCGCGCAATCCGCGCGCGAGTCACGACCTAATGGTGCAATGGGGCCCTATGCGCCGCCTTTCGCTCACCATCCTCATTTTGGGCGTCGCCTGTGGCGGCCCCGCCAACGCAGGGGCCGCCGCGGAGCCGGTCGAGCCCAAGCCCCGGGCGTCCGGCCCGCTCGGCTACCTCCACGGGCGCCTCGCCGACCTCCTCGACACCTTCGAGCTCAGCGTGGGCTACGGCCGCGGCGTCAAGCTCGACCTCCGCTATGGCCTCCACTTCCTCGGCGCGGGCGACGTGCGCGCCCGCCGCCTCGGCATCCTCGACCGCCGCGTGGGCGTCTGGCGCGAGCTCGACTCCGAGCTTAGCCTCTTCCCCTTCAGCCTCCTCGCCTCCCCGGTCGAGGAGGCGGCTCGCCTCTGCGGCTGCCGCCAACTCGCCGCCGACGCGCACTCCGTCCTACAGGTGGGCACCGAAGGCTTTCAGCTCCTCGACCGCAAGGAGCTCAACGGCGACCCCGAGTTCATCCTCAAGGACACGGTCGAAGGCCCCGTCCACACCCGCTGGGGCGACTGCTTTCCCATTGGCGCGGAGGTCCAGGCGGGGGTGGGCGTCCGCGCGCTCATCCGCCCGCTCCAGCTCGCGGACTTCCTCGTGGGGTTCGTCGGCCTCGACCTCGACCCCTGGCTCAACCAGCAGGTCGAGAGGTGACAACGTGTGGGGGATGAATGGATGAATGGATGGATGAAGCGGGTGAGAGTGAGAGTGAAAGTGAAAGTGACCTGCGTTGGTCTTTCCCCTTTCACTTTCCCTCTCACTTTCCCTTCGGCTCCATTCATCCACCCATCCAGTCATCCCCTTCGGTTGGAGCCACTTCCTGCCTTGAGGCAACACCGCACATGGCGGTTGTAGCTGGGATTGACGAGGCGGGCTACGGCCCGCTCCTCGGGCCACTCGTCGTCAGCGGCGTGGCGTTCGAGGTGCCAGACGCCGCCGCAGGCGATGACCTCTGGTCCCGCCTCGCCGACGCCGTGTCGCGCTCCCCGCGCGACGCCGCGCGGGTGCCGGTTGACGACAGCAAGCGGCTCTTCGACCAGAGCCGCGGCCCACGCCACATCGAGCGCACCGCCCTCGCCTTCTCACTCGCGGGGGACAGAGCCCCCGCCCACAGCCTGACTGTGCCAGGCACCTTCCTGGGCGTGCTGAGCGCCCTCGCGGAGCTTGGCGAGGACCTGGCGTGCTATCCCTGGCACCGGGGCGCGGACTTCGCGGTGCCCCTGGCGGCGGACCCTTCGCAAGTGGAGGCCGACGCCACGCGGCTGCGCGCCGCCCCGGGCGCGCGGTTCCTCGGCGCCTGGACGCTTCCGGTCCTCGTCGGTGAGTTCAACCGCCTCGTCGAGCGCCACGGAACCAAGTCGGCCACCCTCTTCCTCAAGACCGCCCGCCTCCTTGAGCGCTTCTGGCGCGACTGGGGCGAGCGCGGCCTCGTCGTCCACGTGGACAAGCACGGCGGCCGCAACCGCTACGGCCTGCTCCTCCATCAGACCTTCCTGGGCGCGCGGGTCCGCACGCTCGCCGAAGGCCCAAGGGAATCCCTCTACACCGTGGCCGAGGGCGCCCGCCACATGGCCGTCGGCTTCTACGAGGGTGGAGACAGCCGCCACCTCCCCGTCGCCCTCGCCTCGGTCTTCTCCAAGTACTTGCGGGAGCTTTTCATGCACGGCTTCAACGCCTGGTGGCAGGAGCGCGTGCCCGGCCTCGCGCCCACGGCTGGCTACGTGGTTGACGGCCGCCGCTTCCTGGCCGACATCGCGTCCGCCCGCCTGACGTTGGCGATAGATGACCGCCTCCTCGTCCGCATGGCGTGAACGTTCTTCTAAGTGGCGCAGGGCGTCACCTCACTGCCTCGCCCCACCAGGGAGGAAGCGGCGCCGCAGTCCCAAAGGGACGCCAGTCGGTTGCCTGCGGCTTCAGCCGCCGGACCGGGGCGCACCTACAGCCCAGTCCCAGAGGGACGGCAGAGGGCCGCGGCGGGGCGTCCGATTCCCCCTTTCTGCCGTCCCTGCGGGACTGCGCGGCGTAGGCCACGCGAGTCCGGCGGCTGAAGCCGCCGGCAACCCACTTTGCTCCCTTCGGGAGCACGGCACCAGAGCCTGCCCTGGGCGAAGTTGAAGGGCCAGTCGGGGCGTACCCCCCGGCCGGCTGACGTGCTATGCGGTAACAATGTAGAGGATAGGGATGGCAGCGGCGCAGGCGAGGGTGGTGAGGACCCAGGCCGAGTTGGCAAGGTCGCGGTCGAGGTCGAAGAGGTTGCTGACGACCGTGGCGAAGATGGCGACGGGCATGGCCCCCAAGATGACGGCGGTGCGCCAGAGGAGGCCGCCGGAGGCGCCCCACTGGCCGAGGAGAAAGACGACGGCCGCTGCGATGGCGGGGCCGAGGAGGAACTTCGTGGCCGCAAGGGCCACCGCCTCGCGCCAATAGGCCCCAACGCGGCTCAGGCGCAGTGTCAGCCCGATCGCAAAGGCATGCACGCTCACCACGGCGAAGACGACGATGGCGTTCGCCGGGCCAAGCCAGCCCGGCACTTTGGCCTTCGCCGCGTTCAGGACCAGACCGACGACGAGCGCCCCATTGGGGACCAGGACAAGCGGGTTCCGCACCACGCCGCGAAGCGTCTGCCCGACCGTGGCCTGCCCCGGCCGGGCATAGTGGCTGGCCAGGACGACGCCCACGGTGAAGCAGACGGGGAGGAAGTGGGCGGTGTAGAGGACGGACAGCCCCTGCCCCTGGACGCCGAGGAACATGTAGCAGATGAAGCCGCCGAGCGACATGCCGATGTTGGACATCATTCCGCAGTTGAGGAAGGCGCCGCGCCGCGGCCCGCTTAGCCTGAGGAGCGCGGCGCCGCCGTAGGCCGCGGCGAGGAGACCCAGCGAGACCAGTGCGCCGACGAGGGGCACGAGGAGAGCGCCGCCGGCCGACGCTATGTCGAGCACCCAACAGCCGACGAGGACCGTGATCGGCTCGAGGGCGAGGATGGCGGCGCGGGAGAGGCGCTTGCTCAGGTCGGGGTGGAGAAGGCCCAGCCTTCGCGCGAGGTAGCCCATCGCCAGGGGAAGGTAGATGCAGGCGGCGAGGAGCGCGAAGCGGGTTTCGGGGGACATGGGGGCAGGGAAGGGACCTAAGGGACCCCAGGGACCAAAGGGACGGGCAAGGAGTCAGGCTTGGGCCAGGATGCCCTTGATGTACGCCACGTCGTCGCGGGTCAGGCGGCGGAGGTCGTCGAGGGTGATGTTCTCGTACTCGCTGTGGAAGGTGAGCGGGCCGGCGTAGGCGGCCTCGCGGAGGGCGGCGAGGGTCGCGTGCCAGTCAACCAGCCCGTCGCGGAGCGGGACGAGGTGGTGTCGCCAGACGGGGCGGCCGTCCTTCTCGCCGCGGACGTGGAGCATGGCCTTCACCGCCACGAGGCAGAGGTAGTCGCGCACGATGTCCACCGCCATGCGGACCGGCTCGCCGTTCATCGCCAGGTGGCCGGGGTCAATGTAGACGCCGACGTGTCGCGGGTCGAAGCCCTTGACGAGGTGCATTGCGGCGGAGGCGTTGAGGCCGTAGAAGGCGTCGCTGTGGGTGTGGACAGCGACGCGGACGGCATGCTCCTCGGCGAGGCGGGCGAAGCCGTCGAGGGCGTGGCGGATGGCGTCCACCTGGCGCCAGTAGCCGGGCTGCCGCCAGACCCAGTAGCCGAGCTTGATCTCGCGGATGCCTGCGGCGCCGCAGGCGGCGAGCATGGTCTCGGCGATGGGGGGATTGGGGTCGGTGAAGTCGCCCGGCGTGGTGACCATCGGGACGCAGAGCCCCATGTCGGCCCAGACCTTCATCGCCCTGGGCAGCTCGGTAGCCACGTTGTCGGGGTTGACGCAGTAGCCATCCCGCACGGCGAGGTCGAGGCCCTCGAGGCCCATGCCGAGGACCTCGCGGCCGGTGGTGGCGACATCCATGCCCTTGAGCGACTTGGTGAAGAAGATGAGCTTCATTGCGCCTCCAGGGGAAGAAGTGCCCGCGAAACACGCGAAAGGACGCGAAAGAAGAGTGGGGCAGAGCCGCGCGTAAGCCGAGTTCTGTTGCCCCTTTCGGGGCCGCGGCCATCCATCTGGGGCCGGCGTTGCCGCCGGCCTCGAGCTGCCTACCCGGGGGTCATAGTGAGGCGGGCCGCCTCTGCCCCCTGTTTGGCATTGCTCCGCGCGGGGTTTGCCAGGCCGGCGTGTCGCCACGCCGCCGGTGGGCTCTTACCCCACCATTTCACCCTTGCCCTTTCCCGCCTTCGCCAAGGCTACGGCGGGCAGTTGGCGGTGTGTTTTCTGTTGCACTGTCCCTGGCCTCGCGGCCGGTGGGCGTTACCCATCGCGCTGCCCTGTGGAGCTCGGACTTTCCTCGCCCGCCCGAGGGCGGACGCGGCCGCGTCGTCGGCTCTGCCCCGTGGCATGATAGCGGACCGGAGGCAGGGTGTCAACCGCGAGACAATCCGACCGATCGGACCGATCCGACGGATCGGTCCGATCGGCCACGCCAAGCCGCTCAGTGGAGGACATCCTCGGTTGTGGCAAAGCGCGCGCCGGCCGCCCGCATCTCAGCGAGGGCCTGCTCGGTGGCCTCGGGGGCGATGCCGCGGATGGCATCGGTGACGACGGCCACGGCGTAGCCCTGCTTGCGGAGGCCGAGGACGGCGGCCCTGACGCAGAAGTCGGTGGCGACGCCGAAGACGACGTAGCGCTTGGCCCCCGAGGCCCGCAGGAGCGGCACGGTGTTGGGGTTGTCGAAGACGTCGTAGGACTGCTTCTGGATGACGACCTGCTGGTGCAGGAGGACGCCGGCGATGGCGTCGGCCGTCAGGCGGGGCGCGATGGCCACGACTGCGCGGTCGGGCAGAAGCGTGCCGCGTATCTTCTCCTGGCCAGGCGTGCCGAGCATGCAGTGGGGCGGAAACCGCTGCATCTCGGGGTCGCCGGGCACGTGGGCGTCGGTGGAGGAGAAGACGCGCAGCCCGCGGTCGCGAGCGTGGGCCACGAGGCGGCGGATGTTGCCGGAGACGGTTCTCGCCCCCGGCACGTAGAGCGCGCCGCGCGGCACCATGAAGTCGCGCTGGGTATCAACGTCGAAGAAGGCCACTGGGTTGGGGAAGCGTCTCATTGTGTGCCTCCTGGGTCCCTGGCGGACGCGAGCTCGCGCAGGAGCCTGGCTCTGAGCTCCTTGAGGCCGCGGCTCAGGCGCACGGGATAGGTTGCCGGGTGGTCGAGCCGGCGGAAGCGGGGCGGCAGGAGCGCGAGGCTGGCGGCGGCGCGGTCCCTGGCCTCCCGAAGGGAGGGCAGGGGAGCGACGAGCTGGCCGCCGCGCAGCACGGGCGCGAGGAGCGGCTCGCCATCGTGGGGCTCGTCCGCGAGGCAGATGACGTCGCGGCTGTAGCGGCCGCGGGCGTCGAGGAGGCGGCGGACCTCTTTGCGGCCGGGATAGGTCTCCTTCTCCTCGCTGTGCTTCATGCGCGGCACGCTCCTGCCGCCGAGCTGTTGCTCGACGAGCTTGTAGACGCCGCCAAGGGCGGGCGCGTCGCGTGAGGTCACGAGGTCGGTGCCGACGCCGAAAGCGTCAATGGCTGCGCCCTGGCGGAGCAGTTTGGCGATGCGGTACTCGTTGAGGTCGCCGCTGGCGAGGATGCGGGTGGAGCGCATGCCGGCGTCGTCGAGGATGCGTCGGACGCGGCGGCTGAGGGGGGCGAGGCCGCCGCTGTCGAGCCGCACGCCCCCCACGCATGGGCCGAGCGCCGCGGCCTTTCGCGCCGCGCCGAGGGTGTCGTAGGTGTCGAGGAGCAGCGTCGTGTGCTCGGGGAACGTCTCCAGGTAGGCGCGGAACGCCTCGTCCTCGGAGTCGAAGGACATGACCCAGGAGTGCGCCTGGGTGCCGAAGACCGGGATGCCGAGGAGCCGGCCTGCGAGGACGTTCGAGGAGCCGACGCACCCGCCGATGTAGGCGGCCCTTGCGGCGAGGAGGCCGGCCTGAGGGCCGTGGGCGCGGCGCGTCCCGAAGTCCACCACCGCGCGGCCTCTCGCGGCGGCGGCCACACGCGACGCCTTCGTGGCCACGAGGGTCTGGTAGTTCAGCGTCGCCAGGAGATAGGTCTCCACCATTTGCGCCTCGATGATGGGCGCGGTCACGCGCAGCAGCGGCTCCGAGGCGAAGGCCACGGTGCCCTCCGGCATCGCGTCGAGGTCCCCTCGGAAGCGGAACCGGCGCAGGTAGGCGAAGAACTCGTCGCCCACGCGTGCGAAGGCGGGCAGGCAGCGGAGGTAGCGGATGGCGTCCTGGGAGAAGCGGACGGTTCGCAGGTAGTGAACCGCCTGTTCGAGGCCTGCGGCCACGAGGTAGGAGCGGTTGGGGGGAAGCTCGCGGACGAAGAGCTCGAAGGACGCCCGCTCGTTGCGGCCGGCCTGGAAGAAGCCCGCCGCCATCGTCAGCTCGTAGAGGTCGGTCGCGAGCGCCTCGTTCTCTTTGGAAAGGAACAGCGGGGCTTCGCGGCTGCTCATCTCGCACCTCCTCTGTCCAGATCATAACGCGGACAGTGCTCCAGGGCAAGGGAGGCTCCCAGGCATTGCGCGCCGCGGCCGGCAGCGCTACAATGCCGCCAACCGTCCCCCGCGGGGCAGAAAGGCTGGGGCATCTGAGCGAAGGGGAATACGGTGGCCGCGGCGCGCTTCGCGCACATGGTCCGGCACACCCAAAGTCCAATACTCAATACTCAACATCCAATCTTCAATGACCAAGTGAAAGAGAAGACACTGTTCCGATCCTCTTACTTGGACATTGAGTATTGAGAGTTGGATGTTGAGTATTGGACTTCTCGATCCCCGTTGGTTGCGGCCTGTGGCCGCGGTAAGGACTTCCGCAGTGCGCTGTCTTCTGGTGTGCGTGGGGCTGGCCTGGTTTGCGTCGGCCTCGGCCGGGGGGGCCAGGCGCAACCCCAGCCTCGCCGCCCTCGAGCCCGGCCGCTGGCTCAAGCTCCACGAGCAGGCGCCCACCGACGCCGTCCGCTTCCAGCGCCAGGAGCACGGCGGCTCGTGTTTCGACTCCCGCCGCGGCCGCCTCGTCCTCTTCGGCAGCAACACGCACGGACGCGACTGGACGAACAGCCCGCTCTTCTTCGACCCGGTCGAGTGCAGTTGGACTCGCCTCTACCCCGACGACGCCCGGAGCAGCTACACAGTTACCGAGGATGGCCTCCCCGTCGCGGGGCCGAAGGGGGACCGCCCGTGGGCCATGCACACCTTCGGCACCGTGGCCTACGACCCCGAGCGCGACGAGATGGTGGTCTGCTGTTACGACCCGCACATGGCCCCAGGCCGCTTCACCAACGCCCTCCAGGGCACCTGGGAGAAAGTGAAGCGCCACCCCACGTGGACTCTGAGCCTGGAGAAGGGTGCGTGGCGGCCCCTGGCGTGCAAGGCCGAGCACTTCTTCCCCTACTGCGCAGCCTACGACCCCGACCGCAAGGTGGTCATCGGCTACCGTCCCGATGGCGTCTTCGAGCTGGGCGGCGAGCCGCGCGAGTGGAAGCGGGTGGCCGCGAAGGGCTTCTTCGGCTACCACACCAACGCCGCCTACGACGCGAAGAACAAGGCGCTGGTCGTCTTCGGCAGCAACGAGAACTCGAACGACATGGCGGCCTACTGGCCGGCGACGGGCGAGCACCGCAAGATGCCGACGCCCGGCGCGCGGCCGCCGAAGGACCAGCACTGCCCGATGTCCTTCGAGCCGGAGAGCGGCAGGGTGGTCGTCCTCGTTGACCGCGTGCTGGGCGAGGGCGAGCCGAAGAAGGCCCAGTGCGAGACCTGGCTCTACGACCTGGCCGCCGACGCCTGGGCGCACCTCCCCGCCGCCACGCTGCCGTTCGCGTGCGGGATGAACTACAACCTTGTCTACGACCCCGGCCACGGGGTGTGCCTGCTCGTCACCGGCGGCTATGGCCGGCCCACGGCGGTCTGGGCCCTCCGCGTGGGCACAAAGTAGCTCCCGCCGGGGAGAGCCCCTTCCCGCACGCCCAAACAAGTTTGGGCGTGGCACCCGCGGTTCTTTCTCCCGAAAGGCCACGGGGGCGCGCCCAAGGCGTCCTCAGGCGTGCCCCCGCGTCCGGGACAATGCAGCTTCGGTTGCGGGTCTGCCTACAGTTCCCCCGCCTCGAAGAGCTTGGTCACCTCACCATTCCCGTTATAGCCGTTGAACTCCATGTGCTCGATGTCCTTGGTCCGGATGATGGTGTCGGGCTCGCCGGGCGCGTTCTGGAAGATGGCGCGCCCTTTCTTATCGAGGACCAAGAAAATGAAGAGAAAGGTCTTCCCCTTGTCTTTGCCTACGGCATTGGGCATGCGCGCGTTGACAATGAGCGTGTCGAAGTCGTTGCCGCCGTCAATGAGCACCCGGTCATTACCGGGGCCCACGACGTACGTGATCGTGTCCCTGCCGTGCCCGCCCTTGACAGTGATCACGTCGTCGTCCCCGAAGCCATTTTCCTGCCTCGGCGGGGGCGTGTAGATGCCGTAACCACCGTTGACGTTGATGTAGTCGTTGCCCTGGCCGCCGTTCTGGGTGATGATGTCGTTGCCAGGGCCGCCGGTGGCGTACAGCTCGTCGGCGCCGTCGCCGCCATCCTGCGAGATCCTGTCCGGCCCGTCGCCCCCGTCCGCCGACAGCAGGTCGTCCCCGCCCACCGCCTTCTGGGTGATCGAGTCGGCGTCGGTGGTGCCAAGCTGGTTCAGGCTGTCGGGCCCAGGAGTCCCGCGCTGGGTGAACACCGCCGCGAGCAGTGGCTGGGCGCACACCGCGGCAATGGCGAAGCACATGACGACGACGCACGCCTTCATCTCAGTTCTCCTTTGCAGCACATGTTGACAGACACGCCACCGTTGCCATCTCGTGGCTGCTTCTCTCCTAACAACTGCCCTGTCCGCCTCTGCCCGCAGTGCGGAATTATAGCTATGGCGCATTGACTTGTCAAGCTCTGTTGCCCTACAATGCTCGGCGTCACGCAAACCGCCAGTCGGAGAGGCGAATCATGCGCACGGACCTTGTGCTGACGGTGGCTCAGTCGAAGCGGCTCATCGCCAGGGGCGTGGCGAGGTATCAGCCGGTCCAGGACGCCCTGGCCAACGGCACGGTGGCCATCGCCAAGGGGGGCACGAACGCCTACGTCGTCGAGGAAATCCTCGGCAGGCCAATCGAGAAGCGCCACTACGTCCTGGGCCAGGTGCTGCCGCCGGGCGTGTCGCGGGCCGACGCCGGCCTGTCGGCCGACCTGCCCGACGTGGTGCTCGTCCGGGGCAAGCAGGTGGAGGGGGTGACCGCCACGGGCGCAGTGGCGGACATGAAGGCTGGCGACGTCTTCATCAAGGGCGCCAACGCGCTCAACTGTGCGGCCCACGTGGCCGGCCTCCTCGTTGGGCATCCCACCGGTGGCACCCTCGGCGCCGTCATCGGCACCCTCGTCGCCCGCCGCATCCGCCTCCTCATCCCCGTGGGCATCGAAAAGGACATCCCGACCTGCATCCCCGAGGCGGCGCGCAGGCTCGAAGCCGAGGGCGGCAGCGGCCCGTCGCTCTGGGCCATGCACGGCGACATCTTCACCGAGATCGAGGCGCTCCGCGTCCTCTGCGGCGTGGAGGCACTGCCCATCGCCGCGGGCGGCGTGGCGGGCGCCGAGGGCGCCGTCTGGCTCGCCTGCTTCGGCGGCCCCGACCAGATCGAAGCCGTCAGAGCCCTCGCCGAGCGGCTCAAGCCGGAGCCGCCGTTTTGACCAGGGCTATCACCCGGCGTATAATCAGAAGTGACGAGTCTGAGGCAAAGCCGCGGGAGGGAGGAGCCAGAGAATGAAGACGGCATTGAGGGAACCCGAGATCGTGCTGAGGAACGGCAAGCCGGCAAGGGTGATCCTGGACATCAGGGACTATGAGGAGCTTCTGGATCGGATCGAGGACAAGGAGGATGCCAGGGCACTCGCCGCCCTGCGCCGGAAGCCGGTGCACTTCCGGAGGTTCGGAGATTACCTTGCGGAGCGGAGCCGGCGGGCGCGAAGTGCACACTGAGTAAAACGCCCCACAGATAGGGGGACAAAACCGCAGTCCCGAAGGGACGGCAGTGGGTAGCCGGCGGCTTCAGCCGCCGGACCGCGGCGCACACACGGCCCAGTCCCGAAGGGACGGCAGTAGCCCACGGGAGACGGCCCCGCGCGCATGACTGCCGTCCCTTCGGGACTTCCCTGCTTCCGGCGCACGAGTCCGGCGGCTGAAGCCGCCGGCTACCCACTGTGCTCCCTTTGGGAGCAAGAGCAGGAATTGGCCTTGGCGAAGCACTCCGAGCGGCGGCACAGGATGGGCTTGATCAGCCTCGGGTGCGCGAAGAACGAGGTGGACGCGGAGCGCATCCTGGGCGCGGCGGCCGAGGCCGGCTGGCTCGTGTGCGGCGACCCGGCCGAGGCCGACGTGGTGGTGGTGAACACCTGCTCGTTCATCGAGCCGGCCAAGAACGAGTCGCTCGAGGCCATCCGGGATGCCCTGCGGCTGAAGGCCAGGGGGCGCTGCCGAGCCGTCGTCGTGGCCGGCTGCATGGCCGAACGCTATGGGCGCGAGCTGAGCCGCGAACTGCCCGACGTGGACGCCTGGGTGGGCATCGCCGACCAGCGCCAGTTGCCCGACGTGGCGGCGCGCGCCCTCGAACACGCCGGCGGGCCGCCCGTCCTCCGCCTCTGGCCATTGCCGCACGACTTCGGCGATGAAGGGCCGCGCCTCCGCATCACCCCAAAGCACTACGCCTACCTCCGCATCGCCGAGGGGTGCGACAACCGCTGCGCCTACTGCGCCATCCCCCTCATCCGCGGGCCGCTACGAAGCAAGCCCCTCGAGGTCTGCCTCCACGAGGCCCGCCAACTGGCCGACGATGGCTGCCGCGAGCTCATCCTCATCGCACAGGACACGACGAACTACGGGGCCGACCTCTACGGTCGCCGCGCGCTCCCCATGCTCCTCGAACAACTGGCCGAGGTCGAGCCCCTCCGCTGGCTACGAGTCCTCTACGCCCATCCCGCCCACTTCGACGCCGCGGCCATCGAGGCATTCGCCACGACGCCGAAGCTCTGCCCCTATGCGGACATCCCGATCCAGCACGCCAGCGACGCCATCCTGGCGCGCATGGGGCGCGGCACCACGCGCGAGGCCATGCGCGCCCTCATCGCGCGCCTCCGCGAGCGAATCCCCAACATCGTCTTGCGCTCCACCATCCTCGTCGGGTATCCTGGTGAAACCGAGGACGACTTCGCGGCCCTGCTCGACTTCATCGAGGAGGTGCAGTTCGAGCGCCTCGGGGCGTTCGCCTACTCGGAGGAGGACGGCACCCGTGCGGCCATTGAGGAGCCGATGGTGCCCGAGGAGGTGCGCGCGGCACGCCTCGACGAGCTGATGCGCCGCCAGCAGGCCATCGCGTTCCGCAAGGCGGCCGCGCGGGCGGGCACGCGGGCCGAAGTGGTCCTCGACCGCCGCCTGCCATTGTGGGCGGGGCGTCCCTGCCCCGCGTCCGGCTTCGCCGCGCGAAGCTACGCCGAGGCGCCCGACGTTGACCCCGTCATCCGCGTCCGGGGCCGCCGCCTCCAGGCCGGCCAATTCGTCGAGGTGGAGATCACGGATGCAGTTGGGTACGATCTGGAAGCCCGGGTGGGGGGCAAGCAGCCGCACCGAGGGGACCCTCATGGACCGCCTTCGTGAGCTCGCGGCCACCTTCTTCTACCTGGGCGAGTTCCCCGTCGCCTCGGGCACGGTGGCCAGCCTCGGCGCCTGCGCGCTCTACCTCCTCGCCGCGCTGCGGCTAAACGGGTGGGGTCTGAGCGTCGCGGCGGGGGCGGCGGGGGCAGCCTTCGCCATCCTCGGCATCGCCATCGGACACTGGGGACAAGTCTACTTCAAGCAGCGCGACCCCCGCCAGTTCGTCCTCGACGAGGCGGCGGGCCAGCTCATCGCCCTCGTGGGCGTCACGCCCCTCCTCATGGCGCTTCCGCGCTGGAAGGTCGCGCTCGCCGCCTTCGTCTTCTTTCGGGTCTTCGACGTCATCAAGCCCTTCCCGGCCGGCCGCGCCGAGCGCCTCAACGCCGGCTGGGGCATCGTGCTCGACGACGTGGCCGCCGGCCTCTACGCAGCCGCGGCCACGCACCTGTGGTTCCACTGTGTGGCGTAGCACAGATCGGTCGGATCGGTCGGATCAGTCGGATCAGTCGGATCAGTCGGATCATCTCTTTCAGGAGGCCCCTTGTGAAACAGCTCACCACCGCGGTCGTCGGCTGCGGCCTCTTCGGCGAGAACCACGTGAAGGCATACTGCGCGCACCCCCGCGCGCAATGTGCCGCCGTCTTCGATCTCAATCCTGACCGCGCGAAGGAGGTGGCGAAGCGGTATGGCCTCAAGGCCGCCGCCTCGCTCGAAGAGATTGCGGGGGACAAGGCCATCAAGGCCGTCTCCATCGCAACGCCCGACTTCGCCCACACGGAGCCTGCCCTCGCGCTCCTGGCCGCGGGGAAGCACCTCCTCATCGAGAAGCCCCTCACCACCTCCACCGCCGAGGCGCGCCGGATAATCGCCGCTGCCAAGAAGGCCCGCCGCACCGTGATGGTGGACTTCCACAACCACTGGAACCCCCCCTTCCTGGCCCTCAAGCACCGGATTGACGCCGGCGAGCTCGGCAAGCCCGTCATGGGCTACGCACGCCTCTCGAACCCCCTCTCGATCCCCTTTGGCATGCTCTCCTGGGCGGGAAGGAGCGGCCCGCACTGGTTCCTCCTGCCGCACGTCGTAGACCTCATGCGCTGGCTCATCGGGCGGCAGAAGGCGATCCGTGTCACCGCCCACGCCCGCCGCGAAATCCTCAAGCGGCGCGGCGCCGACACCTTCGACGCCATCCAGGCCACCGTGGCCTTCGAGGACTGCTTCGCCACCTTCGAGACCTGCTGGATTCTGCCCAACGGCTGGCCCACGCTGATCGACTTCCAGATGAACCTCGTCGGCTCGAAGAGCACCGCGCAGATCAACTGCACCGAGCAGGGCCTGCGCATGGCCGGCCCGCGCAAGCTCCAGACCCCCTTCACCGCCGGCCTCCTCGACGCCTTCGGCGTGCCCGAGGGCTTCGTCATCATGCCCATCTACCACTTCGTGGACTGCCTCCTCGACGGCCGCGAGCCGGTCGTCACCGCCGACGACGGCCTCGCCGCCACCCAGATCATCGAAGCCATGGTCCGCTCCATCGAGGAGCGTCGCACCGTCGAGATTGCCGAGGTCTGACCGGGCGCTTGCGCTCTGAGAGATTCCGGAGCATAATGAGGATGAACTGGGCGTCAACGTTGACCTCGTGCCACTCTCCCCTGACGACAAGTTCTCTCAGCTTGTCGCCCGGCGGGGGCGGGTGATCTATGAACGCGACTGAGCACGCCGCCCCACAGATGAGCGGCAGAATCGCGGGTTTTTCAACGTCCTGCTCCCGAAGGGAGCACAGTGGGTAGCCGGCGGCTTCAGCCGCCGGATCGGGGCGCACACACGGCCCAGTCCCGAAGGGACGGCAGAGACTCACGAGGAAGTGGCGCCGCGCATGTCTCTGCCGTCCCTTCGGGACTTCTTCACTACTGGCGCACGAGAGTCCGGCGGCTGAAGCCGCCGGCTACCCACTGCTGTCCCTTCGGGACTACGGCCCTATCCCTTTGCAGGAGTGCATCATGGTCAGGAGGAAGCTGGCTGTGGTTGTGGCGATCTCCGTCGCCTTCGTTCCGCCCGCGCGGGCATTCGAGGTCACGCTCGAGGTCGAGGCGGGCGAGAGCGATCGGGTGGAGACGCCTGTGGCCGCACCGATCACGCTGCCGGCCTCGCCCGGACCCGATGTGGCCGTGGAGGTGGAAGGGCCGGGCGGGAAGGTGCCAGGCCAGCTCGTGCCCGGGGCCGAACGCGGCTCCACGCTCCTCGTCTGGCTCGTCTCGCTCAAGAAGGGCGAAAAGGCCACCTGCAAGGCCAGGATCGAGAAGGGCGAGGGGCCGCCCAAGGGCTTCGCCTTCCAGGACGAGAAGGGCAAACAGCTCGACCTCAGCTTCGACGGGCGGAAGGTGACGCGCTTCATGTACGAGTTCAACCCCGACCCTAAGCTGCGGTTCCCCACCTCCAAGCCGTTCACACACGTCTTCGATTCGAAGGGCGAGAGGCTCATCACCAGCCCCGGCGGCGAGCCGTTTCCCCACCACCGCGGCATCTTCATCGGCTGGAACGGCACGAAGCTGCCCGACGGCAAGAGCTACGATTTCTGGCACGCCCGCGCCGTCTGGCAGCGGGTCGAGAAGCCCATCGCCACCCTGGCCGGCCCGGTGCTCGGCCGCATGGCCGCAGAGGTCAACTGGGAGCTGCCCGACGGCAAGCCGGCCATCGTCGAGGAGCGCGTCATCACCGTCTACCGCCAGACCAAGCCCGAGCTCCTGCTCGACTTCGTCTCGACCCTGCGCTCGCAGGTGGGCGAGATAACGCTCGGGGGCGACCCCGAGCACGCGGGCTGCCAGTTCCGCGCCCACCCCGACGTGAACAAGCTCCAGGCCGAGACGAAGTACGTCCTGCCGCCCGACTCCAAGGAGGGCACGAAGGGGACGCTCGACATGCCCTGGGCCTCGATGGCCTTCAGGCTCGGCGACCAGCGCTTCGCCGTCGCCCACCTCAACCACCCCGAGAACCCGAAGGGCACCGTCTACTCCGCGAACCGCAAGTATGGCCGCTTCGGCGCCTTCCCCAAGGCCGTCCTCAAGGCCGACCAGCCGCTAACCTTCCGCTACCGCTACTACGTCCGCGAGACCCCCGAGCCCCTCACCGTCGAAGAGGCCCAGCGTCTCCACGACGACTTCGCCCGCCCGCCCAGGGCCACGGCCAAGCAGTAGCCCCCCTGAGCGCCCAAGACGATGAGCCAGTTTGTAGTGCGGGCTTCAGCCCGTATGCGCCGGACACGGCCTGAAGGCCGCACTACGAACTGGGTGCATGGCTTGAGGAAAGGCGGCTTCTGTGATATAGGATTAGCTGTCACGCCCCTTGCCGAGGAGAGCTAATGACCTCACGGGAACGAGTGCTGGCCGCCCTGCGGTGCGAGGTGCCCGACCGGGTGCCTTACTGCGAGCTGTGGGTTGACCCGTCGCTGGCGCAGAGGGTGATGGGCTGGCCCGAGGGGGTGGGTGACAGCGGGTGGACTGCAGAACAAGCCAAGGCGCTCGCCCGGCGACTGGGGATGGATAATGTCCTCTATGTGCGCCGCCCACCCGTCTATGCGCAGACGGGCGAGGGTGAGGGGGGACGCCAGTTCGTGGGCGAGGGGATGATCAGGAGCGAGGCGGACCTCAAGCTGATTGAGCTGCCCGACCCGCGCGACGAGGGCCTCTGGGCGCAGGCCCGCGCCTTCGCCCAGGGGAAGGGCGACTATGCGGCGTTCTTCGTGACCCGCATCGGCCTCTTCCCCACCATCGTGAGCCTGGGCTTCGAGGCATTCTGCGTCGCTCTCCACGAGAACCGCCCGCTGCTCGAAGCCGTGCTCGACCGCTATACGGACTGGGCGGCGGCGCTCGCCGAACGCGCGGGGGCGGCCGGCTTCGACGTCTTCGTGACGACCGACGACATGGCCTTCAAGAGCGGCCCATTCTTCTCCCCCGCCGTCTTCCGCGAGGTCTTCGCCCCCCGCTTCCGCCGCGTGGCCGAAAGGCTGACGATCCCCTGGATTTTCCACAGCGACGGCAACATGGCGCCCGTGGCCGACGACCTTCTCGCCCTCGGCGTGGCGGGCCTCCACCCCAACGAGAAGGGAGCGATGGACATCCGTGCGATGAAGCGCCGCTACGCCGGCCGCCTCTGCCTCCTCGGAAACGTGGAGATGGACCTCCTGGCCCGCGGGACGCCGCGCCAGGTGGCCGCCGAGGTCCGCGGCCTCGTCCGCGACGTCGCCCCCGGCGGCGGCTACATCGCCGCCAGCGGCAACAGCCTGGCGAGCTTCCTGAAGCCCGAGAACGTGCTCGCCATGTCGCGCGCGGTGCGGCGGCACGGCGGCTACCCCATCAGCGATCGGATTGATTCGATTGATTCGATTGATTCGAATAATTCGACTGATCCGACCGATCCGGCCGATCGAAAAGGAGCCTGCTCGTGAATGCACGACGCCTTTGTTGGGGCTTGGCCCTGGCCCTGATCGCCGGCTGCGGCGGCGAGGGCGAGCCGAAGCCAGGCCAAATCGTGCTGACCGTGTGGGACTGGCACGCGGCCGACCCGTCGAAGGGAGTTGGGCTGTGGCTGACGAACATAGACCGCGCCTTCGAGAAGGCACACCCGGGCGTCACCATCAAACACGTCGCCCAGTCCCACACCGAATACTACCAGATTCTCAAGGCGGCCACGGCGTCGCGCAGCGGCCCCGACGTGGTGATGCTCCACCAGGGCAGCCGCGTGGTGGACGAGCGCTCGAGCCTCCTGCCCCTCACCGACTACGTCACGCCGGAGTTCAAGAAGAAGATCGTCGGCTGGGAGATGACCAGCGTCGGCTACGACCCCAGCGGCGTGCCGCTCGCCGTGCCCATCGCGGTCCAGGGACTCGTCTGGTACTACAACAAGTCCTTGCTCCAAACGGCGGAGCCGCCAGCGACGTGGGAGCAATTCCTCGCGGCCTGCGACGCGGCGAAGAAGCTCGGCAAGGCCGGCATCGCCGCGGGGCAGAAGGAAGGCTTCTGGGCCGAATGGTTCGTCAACGCGCTCTACTTCCAGACCTTCGCGCCGGGCGACCAGGAGCGCCTCGCCCGCGGCGAGCTGAAGTGGACAGACCCCAAGGTGGCCAGGCTCCTCGAAAAGCTCAAAGAGCTGAACGACCGGGGCTGCTTCACGAAGGGCGTCATGTCAACGCCGCTCTTCCCCGACGCGAGCGAGACGTTCATGCGGGGCGAGGCCGCCTTCTTCCTCGGCCTGATCTCCGACGTGGCTCACTGGAAGGACTTCGCCGACATGATGGGCAAGGACAAGGTGGGCGTGATGCCCTGCCCGGTCTTCCAGCCCGGCCCGCGGGCCGACTGGTCCCCCACGGGGGGCGCCTTCGCCTACGCCGTCACCGCCTGGTGCAGGCACCCCCGCGAGGCATTCGACTACATCGCCTTCATCGCGAGCGACGAGAACGCCCGGACGTTTCTGGCCGACGTCGGCTCGTTCCCGGCGAACCAGAGCTACGACCGCGCCCTGATGACCGACCCGAACGCCAAGGCCATCGCCGGCTGGCTCGCCGCGGGCAAGACCGGCCCGCAGATGACCGGCACGCTGCCCAACGAGGTGGGCGAGGCCCTCCGCCGCGAGTGCCAGCGCCTCATGAGCGGCCAGGCCACCGTGGCCGAAGCCGCCGACGCCATCGAGAAGACGGCCTCTGCGATACGCGCGCGGGAGACCACAGGGAAGTAGACGTGGCGGGAAAGCGTTCGGCAATTCTGGCAGGCTACCTCTTCCTCCTCCCGGCGTGCCTGCTCCTGGTGGTCTTCCGCGTGGTGCCCGCCGCCAGCGCGCTCTGGCACGGCTTCACCCGCTGGAACGGCACGGACCCACCGGCCTACGTGGGCCTGGCCAACTTCGCGGAGCTCCTCGGCGACAGGAACTTCTGGTGGGCCGTCGAGAACAACCTCATCCTCGTCCTCTCCGTGCCCGCATGGATTCTCGTGTCGCTGGTGCTGGCCCTGGCCCTCCACGAGGAGATTCGGGGCTGGCGCTTCTTCCGGGCCAGCTTCTTCCTCCCCTCCGTGCTCTCGCCCGTCATTGTGGGCACGCTCTTCACCGCGCTCCTGCGCCAGGACGGGCCGGTGAACCGCGGCCTCGAGGTGATCGGCCTCGGGGGCATCGCGACCGACTGGCTGGGCGACCCAGACACGGCTCTCCCCGTCCTCATCCTGGTCATCCTCTGGGGCATCTTCGGCCACGGCGTCATCGTCTTCCTGGCTGGGCTTGCGGCCATCCCGCAGGAGATTTTCGAGGCGGCGAGACTCGACGGCGCGCGCGGCTGGCGCTACCTCTGGCACATCGTCATCCCCTCCCTACGCCACGTCATCGAGTTCTGGGGCGTCAGCCTCGTCGTCTGGTCCTTCACAAGCCTTTTCGCATTCGTCTACGTCATGACCCAGGGCGGCCCCGGCTACGCCACCACCCTCGTCGAGTACCAGCTCTACCAGCAGGCATTTTCGTTTCACCGCATGGGCTACGCGTGCGCGATGGGCACGGCCCTCTTCCTCATGGTCTTCGGCCTGATCCTGCTCCAGATTCGCCTGATGGCGGGGAGCGAGGACTAGCCAGCCCGCCGGGCGGCGGGGAGACGGCAATGGCACGGACACACACGGACGGACATGGACGCGCGGCCCTGGGGGACTGCCATTCGGGTCCGTGCTTGTCCGTGTTCGTCCGTGTGAATCCATCGAACGAGCAAGGGTAGGTCCCCCATGCGTGTAGATCGTCGTCGTCCCCTCCGCCTTGGCCGCCTCGCCATCTTCCTGGCGCTCGCCTGCGTGAGCGCGACGACGATCTACCCGCTGTGCTTCATGCTCTCGACGGCGCTGAAGTCGCGCAAGGAATACCTCTTCAATCGCTACGGCCTGCCGAGCCGCCCAACGCTCGAGAACTTCTCGAATGCCTGGACCTTCGGGAAGGTCGGCCGCTACGTGGGCAACTCCGCCGTCGTCGTCGTCTTCGGTGTCCTCCTCTCGTGGGGCGTGTGCGCGCTGTCCGGCTACGCGCTCTCGCACCTGCGGTTCCCGGGGCGGCGGGCGATGTTCCTGGGCATCCTCGCCTCGATGGTCATCGCGCCACAGGTCATCATTATTCCGCTCCACTCGATGCTCATGCGCATGGGCCTCCTTAACAGGCACATCGGCCTCATCCTCGTCTACGTCACCCTCGCCACGCCGTTCGGCACCTACCTGATGGCCTCCTATTTCCGATCGGTGCCCCACGAGCTCGTCGAGGCGGCGCAGGTGGACGGCGCGGGCCACCTCCAGATCCTCTGGCGCGTCATGGTGCCCATTGGCCGCCCCGCGCTCGTCACCCTTGGCATCTTCAACTTCCTCTGGATGTGGAACGAGCTCCTGCTGGCCCTCCTGATCCTGAAGGACGACAGCGCGCGCACCCTCATGGTCGGCGTGGCGACCCTGCGGGGAGAGTACACCACCAACGTCCCGTTGCTCTCCGCCGGCCTCTTCCTGGCCGCTCTGCCCGTTCTGGTCGTTTTCCTCATCTTCCAAGCCCAGATCACCAAAGGCATGACTATGGGCGCGGTCAAATAGTCCGATCGTCCTCGTCCCTCGTCCTCGTCCCTCGTGCTCGTCCCTCGTCCTCGATTCCCTTCACCTGTAGGCAAGAGTCGAGGACGAGGACGAAGGACGAGGACGAGGACGATTGAAGAGCAAGAGAAGACACATGGGCAGCATCGCGAGCAGGAGCCTCCCCCTCTGGCGGCGGCGACACCACCGCAAGGGGCTGCTCTACATCCTCCCTGCACTTCTCCTGTTCGCCCTGATGATCGTCTACCCCATCGCCCGGTCGTTCTACCTGTCGTTCTTCGACTACTCGATCCTGGAGCCGGATTCCGCCCGATTCGTCGGGCTCGAGAACTACGCGCGGCTGGCCACCGAGCCGCAGAACCGCGCGCCCTTCTGGCACACGCTCTACTTCACCGCGGTCTTTGTGCCGCCCTACGTGGTGCTCGCGCTCCTGGTGGCCATGATGCTCAACCGACTTCGGCGCGGCGCCGTGGCGCTCCGCACCGCCATCTTCACACCAGTAGTCGTGAGCCTGGCCGTGAGCGCGGTGATGTGGACGCTCTTCTACAACCCCGCCTTCGGCCTGGCTCACAAGATGCTGGAGGGGACGCTCGGCGCCGTGAACCGCGCCACCGCGTTCCTCGGCATAGGGCCGCTCGCCGCCGTGCCCGAGGGCGGCGTGCTCGCCGACAGCCGTTGGGCCATGCTCGCCATCGCACTCATGTGCCTCTGGAACGGCATCGGCGTCAACATCATCCTCTTCCTCGTCGGCCTCCAGCGCATCCCCGAGGAGCTCTACGAGGCCGCCGTGGTGGACGGTGCGGGCAGTTGGCGCCGCTTCTGGAACATCACGCTCCCCCAGCTCTCCCCAACCATCTACCTGGTGGTGCTCCTGAGCCTTATCGGCGCCTTCAAGCTCTTCGGCCAGCCCTTCATCATGACCGCCGGCGGGCCGGAGGACTCCACCCTCACCTACGTCATGCGCCTCTACAACCTGGCGTTTCGCTACGGCAAGTTCCAGCTCGGCTACGCCTCGGCCCTGGCCTACGCCCTGGCGCTCTTCATCTTCGCCATCAGCCTCCTCGTCCGCAAGCTGAACCGACCCGTGGAGTAGCTCGTTGGTCCGGAACCCGTGCGCGGATGAATGGATGAATGGATGGGTGGATGGGTGTCAGACAATCATCCATTCATCCACCCATCCAATCATCCCCCTTGGTTACAGTCAACGGCCGCATTGAGGGGAATCGCAGTGCTCGTGGAAAGCAGGAAGGTCTCGGCCACGCTGTGGATCATCCTGCTGGGGGTGGCGCTCCTAAGCGTGCTGCCCTTCGCGTGGGTCGTTTGCGGCTCGCTCAAGCCGCACCTCGAAATCCAACGCGGCAACGTCTGGCCCTGGCAGCACTACGAGGTGGAGAAGCCGGCCCGCCAGCACGTGACCCTCGACAACTACCGCAAGATCGCCGACAAGCTCTCCGGCCTGCCCACCTACTACTTCAACACCGTCTACCTCGCGATGGCGGGCACGTTTCTCTCGCTCCTCGTCGGCTCGCTGGCGGCCTACGGCTTCGCCCAGTTCCGCTTCGCGGGCAACAAGACCCTCTTTACGCTCCTGCTGCTGACCATCATGATCCCCGGCGAGGTCACGCTCATCGGCCAGTACGAGCTGATGTTCAAGCTGCGGCTCTACGACAAGCTCGTGGGCCTTCTGACCGCCTACACTGCGGGGAACCTGCTCCTGGTCATCTTCATCATGCGAAACGTCTTCGCCTCGATCCCGCAGGACCTTGTTGACGCCGCGATGATTGACGGGGCTGGCACATGGCGGGTCTTCTGGGAGGTCATGGTGCCGATAGGCCGCAACGGGTTGGCCGCCTGCGCCATCCTCACCCTCCTGGGCATCTGGAACGAGTTCCTCTTCGCCCTCACCTTCACCTCCACCGAGGAGGTGCGCACCCTGCCCGTGGGGATCACCATGCTCAGGGGCCAGTGGGGCCTCTTCAACAGCGGCGTCCTCTTTGCCACGGTGCTCCTTTCGTTTCTCCCAATTGTCCTCATCTTCATCCTCCTCCAGAAGTACTTCGTCCGCGGCCTCTCGGCCGGGGCGCTGAAGGCATAGGCCGCACCTTCCGTCTGATCCGAAAGGGACCAAAGGGACGACAGGGACCTGAGGGACAAAAGGGGAAGCTCGCATTCTTCGTCCCGTAGGGACGGCAGTGGGTTGCCGGCGGCTTCAGCCGCCGGACCGCGGCCGCCCCCGGCCCAGTCCCGTAGGGACGGAAGAGGCCTTCGTCCCAAAGGGACGGCAGTGGGTTGCCGGCGGCTTCAGCCGCCGGACCGCGGCCGCCCCCAGGCTAGTCCCGTAGGGACGGAAGAGGCCTTCGTCCCAAAGGGACGGCAGTGGGTTGCCGGCGGCTTCAGCCGCCGGACCGCGGCCGCCCCCAGGCTAGTCCCGTAGGGACGGAAGAGGTCTTCGTCCCAAAGGGACGGCAGTGGGTTGCCGGCGGCTTCAGCCGCCGGACCGCGGCCGCCCCCGGCCCAGTCCCGTAGGGACGGAAGAGGTCTTCGTCCCAAAGGGACGGCAGTGGGTTGCCGGCGGCTTCAGCCGCCGGACCGCGGCCGCCCCCGGCCCAGTCCCGTAGGGACGGAAGAGGTCTTCGTCCCAAAGGGACGGCAGACGGGGGGATCACAAGCGCAAGGAGCGCAGGATGTCGTACACAAATCTCCTCTATCACGTCGTCTTCTCAACCAAGGAACGGGTGCCCCGCCTGAAGGAGGAGCTCCGGCCACGTCTCTGGGAGTATATCGGCGGGATCATCCGCAACGTGAATGGCCGCCTCCTCGCGGCGAACGGAACCCTGGACCACGTTCATCTCGCCTGCCTGGGCACCCCGAAGCTCGCCATCGCCAGCTTCGTCCAGCTCATCAAGGGCAACTCCTCCAAGTGGATGCACGAGACGTTCCCCGAGTTCAACGACGTGTACTGGCAGCAGAACTACGCCGCTTTCACCGTTTCGCCTTCCACCCTGCCGAAGTTGCTCGCCTACATCCGGGACCAGGAAGAGCACCACAAGAAGGTGGATTTCAAGCAGGAGTTCATCGCGTTGCTCAAGAGGCATGGCATCAGCTATGATGAGCGCTACGTCTGGGGCTAGAGTTCTGTCGTCCCTGCGGGACTGGGTGTGGGGGGCCGGCCTTCCGGCGGCTGAAGCCGCCGGCAACCGACTGCTGTCCCGTTGGGACACAGAAGTGTTCTGCCGTCCCTGCGGGACTGGGTGTGGGGGGCCGGCCTTCCGGCGGCTGAAGCCGCCGGCAACCGACTGCTGTCCCGTTGGGACACAGAAGTGTTCTGCCGTCCCTGCGGGACTGGGTGTGGGGGGCCGGCCTTCCGGCGGCTGAAGCCGCCGGCCACCGACTGCTGTCCCGTTGGGACACAGAATTGTTCTGTCGTCCCTGCGGGACTGGGTGGCCTTCCGGCGGCTGAAGCCGCCGGCCACCGACTGCCGTCCCTTTGGGACGAAGAACAGGGCAGGCGACTCCAGGCGTCCTCGTCCCATAGGGACGGTAGTGGGTTGCCGGCGGCTTTAGCCGCCGGAGTGAGGGACGTCCCCGGCCCAGTCCCGAAGGGACGGCAGTGCTCCCCGTGCGTGTGAGAACCGAGCGAGAGAGAAGATGCTGCGATGGTTCTGCCTTGGGGCGGTGGTGCTGATCGTGCTGGTGAGCGCGGCGGAGATGCTCTGGGACGTGACGCCGCTCGAGCAGTTGCGGGCCGTGCTCGGGCAGGGCACAGGCGGCGGGCGAGGGGCCGAGGCCGCTGCCGCCACTATCCGCATCGGAATCGCATCGTGGCAGATGGATGAGTTCCCCTGGGAGGAGACCCTCCGGCGCTACGAGGAAGCGCACCCCGGCAAGGTGAGAATCCTCCACAGCGTCATCCCCGAGGGCAGCCTCAACAGCGTGCTCCTCCTCTGGGCGCTCCAGGGCAAGACGAAGTACGACGTGGTGGTGGCCTGGGCGGATGAGGAAATCCACCCGTTCATTGACTACAACTGGGCGACCCCCGACCCCGCCCGCCGCAGCCTGATCATCAACGTCCGCGACTACCTCACGCCCGAGCAACTGGCCGGCTTCGTGCCCGCCTTCTTCGGCGGCTGCTCCCGCAAGGACCCTCAGACCGGCCAGACAAACCTCTACGAGCTCCCCTGGATGGGCGAGGTGCTGGCCCTCAACTACAACAAGCTCTTCTTCAAGGAGCGCGGGATCGAGCGCCCGCCCCAGACCTGGGAGGAGGTGGAGGCCGTCTGCGAGAAGCTCAAGGGCCTCACCCACAGCGGCGTGGCGGTGGCGCCCCTGGCGATGGTCTTCGCCCAGGGCGGCTTCTTCGCCCAGAACTGCTACCTCCCGCTCCTGGCCGCGTACAAGACACCCTCACCCTTTTCCCTCTCCCCAGGGGAGAAAAGCACCCTCACCCTCCCCTCTCCCCAGGGGAGAGGGGGGAGGGGTGAGGGTGCTTACACTGGGGGACGCGGGGTGGTGGACGAGAAGGGCCGCCCCGACGTCGCCAGCCCCGAAGCCGTGAGGGTCTTCGAGACCCTCAAGCGCTGGCACCAGGCGGGCTACATCAGCCCGAACTGCATGGTGGCCGAGAGCATCGAGCAGGACCTCCGCGTGCTGCGAGCCGCCATGTATCCCCACTGGCAGAGCCGCGGCCTGTGGGCGGTGAAGGACCACGGCGAGGGGGTGATCGGCATCGCGCCCACGCCGGGCGCCCAGGCCGCGGGCTCGCTCGTCTGCACCTACGGCTGCATCATCCCAAAGTGCTCCCCAGTCATCCGTCAGGCGGTGGACTTCTGCTACGAGACCTTCTGCACGGACACGTATGGCTTCCAGACCGCGGTGTCGAAGGGCTGGAGCGACCCGCACCGCCCTGGCGAGCTCAAGGGCGGCGGCAAGATGCCGGTCACCCGCGAAATGTATCGCCGCCCCGACCTCCCCGCGGGCATCCGCGACCTCGGCCAGTCGCTGGAGAAGGGCTACTCCTATCCCGACCCTGTCAACTGGGGGCAGTGCGCCGAGATACTTGCGGTGGAGTTCCAGAAGTACCTCTCCGGCGCCACGCCCACGGCGGAGGAGGCGCTGCGGGCCGCGGAGCGCCGGATCGCAACCGAAGTCTATGCCGGGCAGTGATCTGGACGCGTGACCCGTGACGCGTGACCAGACAAGAATGACCTGTTCCCCTCTTGTCACGGGTCACGGGTCACGCGTCACGAATCCACGATCACTCCTTCGGATTAACCAGCCGCCCCATGAAGAGGATGCTGCCCGAGCGGTTGTCGCGGATCAGGAAGAGGAAGGGGCGGTCAGCCACGAACGCGGCGGGCCTGGGTGGCTCGCCGCCCTCCATGATGACCGCCGTCGCTGCCGCGGCCTCCGTGCCCGTCTCGTTCACGTCCACGAACGCCTTGTGGATGACCTGCGAGATGAAGAGGTCCTTCTTGCCCGTCATCCCGGAGAAATCGGCGGGCGGGAGCCCGAAGGCGGCGGCCATGCCCATCCCCTGAAGCGTCCCAGCCAGCAGGATGGTCGTCGTGGCCTTGAACTTGGGGAGAGCGACTGCGACCAGTTGCGGCTGCGCCCCGGCGAGCCACTTGGCGAGCGCCTCGGCGGAGAGCGCCTTCTCCAGGGCCGGCAACCCGTCGTGCTTCGCGGGCAGCAGGATGGCCATCGAGAGGATGTTGCCCCTGTAGGGCAGCACGAGTGCCTGAAAGCCATCGCCCGCGAAGAGGGGGAACTGGCTCATCTGATGCATGGTCGGCACGTTCACCTTCTCGCCGCCCGCGAGGGTGAACGGGGCGTCGTTCGTGAAGTCCTTGGCGAACTCGGAGGCCCACCGCCCCTTGAAGTAGATGGCGTTCGTGAGCACGAGGCGCGCCATCGCCCCCAGCATGCCCTTCGGAATCAACTCCTTGATCTTGTCGCGCGTCTGCTCCTCCACCCATTTGTTGATCGTCTGGCGAGCCGCCTCGGTCGCCTTCTCGAAGTCCACGAAGTGCGGGCTGGCGCCGTAGGCCGACTTCGTGAGGTCCAGGTACTCCTTCAGCAGCTCGAAGCCCTGCTGGACCCATAGGGCGTTTGCCACGGCGAGCTCGAACTCCGATTTCTTCCCTGCGGCGTTGAGCTCCGTCGTCAGGCGGCCGAACGCCTCGTGCAGCTTCGCCGCCTCCAGGTCGAAGTGGAGTGCCTTCGCCATCTGCGTCGCCGTCTCGCCCCGTGCGCCCGCATAGGTCATCGCCAGCGCGCTCGATATGCTGTAAGGCGAGAAGAACAGGTTCCCCTCCTTGCCCCTGATCCGCGCGTAGAGGTCGAGCGCGAAGGCGTTGTTGCTCGCGGCAAGGGCGGCCTGGTCCCGCGATGGGGCATCCGCGGCAAGCGCCGAGCCGGCAGAGAAGGCTGCGACAAACAGGACAGTGAGCGGGCCCAGACGCTCGCACATTGTGAGTCCTTTCACAACGCGTGACGCGTGACCCGTGACCAGAGAAGACGGGCCTTATCACCCGTATCACGGGCCGCGCTGGTGGTTGTCAGTCCATCTCTCTACGTCGTACCTCGATGTCTCCCCCGGTTATCGCTGTGTACGCCCGTGCCAGCTCATCCTTGCGAGCCGGCTTCTCTTCTCTGGCGTAGGCGTTCACGATGGGGTCAACGTTTGCCAGGCCCCATGTGTGCGCCCACTTGAGCCGGTCGATCGCCCGCTGCTCATGCACATCGCCATCAATGACCGATTGAATGGAGTCCCTCACCACGGCGTTGGTCCGCCATTGTGCGAGCGCGGGAACGCCCAGCACCGCGAACGCGCCCGCCAGTGCCCAGGGGGCGGTGGCCTTGGGCGGCCTCCTGCAAAGTGCAGAGCGGTTCGCTTGGGTCGCGTTGTGGAGGTAGACGTACGCGGTAACGAACGGCACGAAGCCGAGCACGCCGATCCCGGCGACAAGGCCCATGATCGTGAGCGGCAGGAGGATCACCCCCAACCCAGCCGCGATGAACGCCGCGGCTGCCATCCCGCCGAATGAGAGGGCACTCCATCGGCCCGAGCGCTGCCCCACGGCAAGCCACAGCGCAAGCGACAACATCCCGAGCCCTGCCCCACCGTACGCCAGGAGCTTGTAGTGCATCAGCCTTGGTGGCGCGCCCATGAACCACCCGCGGAAGAGGAAGGGATCGAGCAAGAAGCATGCGAGTGGGAACAAGATGCCAAAGGCAACGTCAAAAGCCGCGCGGCCCCAGCGTCCGGGCCCGCTCCGCCGTTCCGCTGGGCCGCCGGCCGCCACTTGCTGCTCTGGCCCTATCATTGCCACCCCCCTGCCAATGGGTCCCCCACCTGTCATGCTGAGCCTGCCGAAGCACCTTTCAAGGGAGCCGGCCCCGGCAAGCGAAGCGCCTCCGTGACGCCGGTTCGCTCCCCCGAAAGGTCCCTCGGCTTCGCCCGCCGGCCGGCGGGCTCCGCTCGGAATGACAAGGGGCGTTCCGCTCTTCTGGCACGCGGGACGCGGCACGCGGCACGTCTTTCTTCTCACGCGTCACGCGTCACGCATCACGCGTCATTTCTCCGTGTCCTTCGGCTCGCGGCCGACGGCCCAGTAGAGGCCGCGCACGACGAGGCGCTGGAAGTGCGGGTTCACAAATGCCTCGCGGCCGTGGCCCAGGCTGGTGTAGAAGACCCGGCCCTTGCCATACTCGTGGCACCAGCCCATGCTCTGCTGCTCCTTGCCGCGGTCTATGCGGACCAGCGAGTGCAGCTTGAAGTCCTTGTGGTAGGCGTGGTCGTAGGTCTCGTCCTGAATCTCGAAGTCCTCGAGCGGCTTCGTGATGGCGTGCTCCTTGTCCATGATGCGGACGGTGAACTTGCCGCCGCCGTGTCCCTTGAAGCGGCCGCCGACCATCTCCCAGTAGGTTTCGGACTTCTTGAAGGAGTCGGTGGCCCCGTGGATTCCGGCGAAGCAGCCGCCGCCCCGCACCCAGTCGCACAGCCCCTTCTCCTGCTCGGCGTCGCCGAAGTTCAGGCCCGAGCCGTAGAAGAGCACCACGTTGTACTTCTTGATGTTCTCGGCCTTCAGCTCGTTCATGTCGGCCGAGGCCGCGATCTCAAAGTCGCCCGTCTTCTCCAGGATCGGCTGGAGGATGGCGAAGTTCCCCTTCCAGTCGTGTCCGCCGCCCTGGAGGAAGAAGAGCTTGACCTTCTCGCCGCCCTGGGCGCTCAGCCCGAAGGCCGCGAACGCCAGCACCGCCAACGCCAGTCGCCTCGTCATTGCCACGTCTCCTTCTCTCAGGCACATCATCGCCAAAGGCCACACAGGTGCAGAGTCTACGACTCTCTGCCGCCCCCTGTCAAGCCATATCCCCGCTTGCCAGCGACTCAGACGTAAGGCGGCCAGCAGAGTGACCCAGACTTGGCTGGCCGCACCGAGCTTGCCTCGGTGGGGGAACGGATTGGCGGCTACTCGGAACGCCCCTCACCCTCCCCCGCCCGTGGCAGCCAAGAACGAGGGCTAGAGAACGAGGGCTACAGAGATAATTGCAGAGTCATATGACTCTGCAATCATGGTTCCGGGGCTCGCCTGCCCTGATGGGGACGGATGAAGGGCGCCGGGAGAGAGCCACAAGGATAATTGCAGAGTCATATGACTCTGCAATCATGGCTCCGAGGCTCGCCTGCCCTGATAGGGACGGATGATGGGCGGCGGGCGGGAGAGAGAGCCACAGAGAGAGAGAGCCACAAAGATGATTGCAGAGTCATATGACTCTGCAATCATGGTTGCGAGCCCGCCTGTCCAGATGGGGTGTGGGGGCTGGGGCCGCCGCCTCTAGCTGCGAATCCCTCGCACCACTGACGCAAGAGCCTACCCCGAGCGGAGTCGAAGGGTCGGTGGGGTCGGGACTTTCAACCGGCTGAAGTGCCACTGCCCTTCCTATCCCCAACACTGAACACCCAACACCGCTCTTCCTACCACTCGTTCCTCACGGGGACTGGCCTGCCCGCGGCGGCGGATTCCACGGCGGCGAGGCAGGTGGCCACGGTGCGGGCGCCCTCGCGCTCGTCGAGCTCGACCTCCGTGCCGTCGAGAATCGCGCGGGCAAGGGCGTCCATCTCGGCACGCTTGTTGTGGCTGGCAACTTCGACGGGCACGGAGGCGAAGCGCTGGTGGCCGAAGGCGCTCTCGCTGGCGAGCTGGAGCTCGGGACTCGTGTTGTCGCAGACGATGGTGCCCCTGGTGCCGTAGAAGACGCTGCGCATGGTGTAGGGCCGCTTGACGCCGACGCCGCAGAAGGCCTTGCCGAGCACGTTCCCCTCGGCGAACCGCATCGCCGCGATGGTGCAGTCGTCCACGGGCCAATCCGTCAGCGCCTTGCGGCTGGCGTAGGCGAAGACCTCCGCGACGTTCCCCCCGACCCAGCGGAGCAGGTCCACCGCGTGGCAGGCGCCGCCCAGGAACGGGTGCCGCAGCCGCACCGGGTCCACCCGCCAGCCGCCCACGCCCTTGATGTGCGTGTAGTCGTGGGCGTATTCGGATTCCAGGAAGAAGAGCTCGCCGATCGTGCCCTGCTCGATGAGGCGTTTGGCCATGACGAAGCCCGGGGCGAAGCGGCACACCTGGCCGACGAGGAGCTTCACCCCCGTCGCGTCGGCCGTGCGGACCACCTCCTCGCACTCGTCGAGGGTCATGACCATCGGCTTCTCGCAGAGGACGTGTTTGCCCGCGCGCATGGCGGCGCAGGCGTGCTCGCAGTGCCACTGGTCGGGCGAGGCCACGAAGATGATGTCAATGTCGGGGCAGGCCACGAGGTCGCGGTAATCGGTCGAGGCCACCTTCGCCCCGCACTGTTCGGCCACGGAGCGGAGCAGGGCCTCATCCGTGTCGCACACCCCGTGCGTCTCGACGAGCTGGCTCCCCTCCCACTGGCGGGGGTGCCCCGCTCGGAGGCCGACGGTTCCCACCTTGAGCTTGCCCATGGCTTCTCCTGATCTGGCCGCTGCCTTCAGCCAAAATGGCCGAACGGCGGAGTACCCAATGCCTGACTTCGATACCCAGTGCCCAAGTGAGCGCACCGAAGCCCTGCGCGGGCTCTCACTCGGCCGTTAGAACCTTCCGTCGTGACTCGTGCGCGTCTTGCGCACATGTTGGCGAGGATGGATGGATGAATGGATGGGTGGATGAATGTCAGACATCCATTCATCCATACATCCAATCATCCTCTTTGGTTGCGGCCACGGGCCGCCTTAAGGATCTCGCATTTGACATTATTGGCTTCTGCAAGAGCAATGCAACCCCGAGTGGCCCAGCGATTCAGACGTAAGAAACCATCGTGAAGCCATTGGTTTCCTGCCCCCGCCGACCTTGCGTCGGTGGGTGCGGGACACCAGGCAGGGCGCTTACGTCTGAATCGCTGCGAGTGGCCCGGCGCAGGGCGGGGGCCCTTCCTCTGCGCAGGACGCACAGTCGCGGAGGACTTGCTCGTGGTTTATCCCGGCTCCGGCGACTCGCAACCAACACTGGGCAGGCGGATCCCTAAGACAGTGGCTGCCACGTCTCATTCCTCCGGCGAGCGTGGCCCCTTGTCATCTGCCGGCCCATTGCCGGAGCTGGCTAACCCCGTGACCACTCGGGGCAACGTGGGAGATGAAACGGGCGCCGCCAGGTCCCCCACTTTCCCCACGGGCAATGCCCCTCCTTGTCCGCTCGCCTCTTCCGGAGTTGGCCAACTCCGGGACCACTCGGGGCCGCGCAGCAGATCGAACGGTCGCCCCCGGGTCCGTGTTCCCCGCCGTGGGTGGTCCGTCCTCCCCTGCTGGTCTGATCCTGAGTTGGCCAACTCCGGGACCCGTCGGGGCCACGCAGCAGTTGGAACGGCCGGCGCACTGTCCGTCTCCCCCCCGCGGATGGTCCGTCCTCGTTCACTGGCCCTTTCCGGAGTTGGCCAACTCCGGGACCGGGCGGGGCCACGCAGCAGTTGGAACACGCGGTGCAGGGTCCCTCTCCTCCGCCGCAGATGGTCCGTGGTCATTTTCTGGCCCATTCCGGAGTTGGCCAACTCCGGGACCAGTCGAGGCCACGCAGCAGTTGGACCGCGCGGTGCAGGGTCCTTCTCCTCCGCCGCAGATGGCCCGTCGTCATTCACTGGCCCATTCCGGAGTTGGCCAACTCCGGGACCAGTCGGGGCCACGCAGCAGTTGGAACGGCCGGCGCAGGGTTGGCCTCCTCCCCCGCGGATGGTCCGTCGCCGTTCACTGGCCCGTTCCGGAGTTGGCCAACTCCGGGACCAGGCCGGGCCGCGCAGCAGATGGAACGGTCGCCCCCGGGTCCGTGTTCCCCCCGTGGATGGTCCGTCCTCGTTTACTGGCCCGTTCCGGAGTTGGGCAAGTCCGGGGCCGATCGGGGCTGCACGGTAGACGAAACGGTCGCAGCCAGGTCAGTCTCCTCCCCCGCGGATGCCCTATTCTGGTCCGCTGGCCTATTCCGGAGTTGGCCAACTCCGGAACCAGTCAAGCCCGCGCGGCACCCGTAGCGGGCTCAGCAACCTTTTGGTTTTGCTGCACCTATGGGCCGCTGTGAGTGTGTCGCTCGTTCCGGAGTTGGCCAACTGCGGGACGGGGGGGCCGCGCAGCGCTTGAAAGGGGTGTGGCCGTGTGCTATGATTTGCCGTGCGGCTTGCGCCTTCTCATCCTTCATCTGCTTGCGCAGTTGGCCGGTTCCGGAAAAGGCGGGGCCGGCGCAATGGCGGAGGTGGCCGCAGTTCTTTGCCGTGTGTGGCTCCATGTCTTGGCATGCTGTGTGGCGTTTTCTGTTCCGGAGTTGGCCAACTCCGGAATCAAGAGAGGACGGCCCACGGTTGGAATGACCGCCATGGCGTGCCCGCTCTTCCCGCGGGACTGGGTTTTCTCGGTCGGGCGCCCGATTCCGGAGTTGGCCAACTCCGGGACAGGCAGGAGGCAGGGCAATGCTGGAGACGATTGCAGGAACGTGCCGGGTTCTGGCGTGTGACGGGAGTCTCCTCATCCTCTATCATCTCTCGGGGGAGCGGGAGCTGACGTCCACCGAACTCTCCCGCCGGGCAAAGCTGCCACGTGACCAGACCTCTGCTCACCTCTCGCGGTTGGCGACCGTTGGCGGCGTGCACCGCAGGCGCTCCGGGAGCCGGGTGTACTACGCCATCGGGAATGCCTCCAAGTCTGGTTGGCCTTTCGACCCCTGGGGCACTGTGGAGCGAGTGTTTGCGGGCCTGCCCGCCACGCTGAAGGGATGGGACGCGGAGGGTAACCTGCACTTGTCGCCGCGCACTCTTGAAACGGTGGAACGCCGGGTTGCGGCCGCGATGGACATGGTCTTCGACGCTTCGACGGCGTTCACCAACGTTCGTCGTCTTCTTGTGCTTCAGATGCTCAAGGAGAAAGGAGAGTGCACCGCTGGGTCGGTCGTGGCCAACCTGAAGATGTCGGAGCAGGCCTGCTGGCGGCATCTGGACAAGCTGGTGAGGAGGGGCTACGTCCGCGAGCGCTCTGCGGGAGTGTGGGTGATCTCAAGGAATCAGCGCACGCGCTGCCATGCGGAGATGCTGGGGACCGTGCTCGCCTGGCTTGGAGGGTGATTCCGGAGTTGGCCAACTCCGGAACCAGGCGACGCACTCGGCTGCGAGAACCGTGGTGGGCTACTTAGGGGACTCCGATGTAGACGAAGTCGCCCACCCGCCCTTCGATTGCGTCCACGACCATCCAGAATCCGCCGCAGATGAGCTGGCCGAAGAGCATGCCGAGGAAGATGGGCATGTAGCGGCGATAGGCGACGGCCCCGCCGCCCCGCATGATGATGAGCTTGGCGAGCCAGCCCAGGAACACGCTCCACCAGGCCCAGCCCATGACCCAGGAGTCGGCGACGACGAAGCCGACGTAGTGGACGGGCCACCAGGCGAAGCTGTGGCGCAGGAAGACGAGGAGCGCCATCGCCGCGCCGCCAATGGCCGTGAAGCCCCACCGCTCCGCCACCCAGCCGGCCTCGAACGGGTTCTTCATGTGGTGCTCGACGAACTGGTAGGCGAGGGTGGGGACGCCGAACTGCCGCATGTTGGCCCCGCCGCGGTTGTAGTTGAGCTGAAGCGTCATCCAGATGGCGCCCGCCATGCCCGCGACGACGGCGAGCATCATGCCCAGGAAGACCCGCCGCGGGTTGCCCTCGCAGCCGTGGACGAGCTTCATGCCGTTGATGCTCGAGGTCATCACCGAGGTGCGGTACTCGGCGGCCCAGCTATACTGGAAGGCCATCTGGGTGAGGCCCTTGGGGCCGAGGAACTGCGGCCCGATGCAGTAGACCATGAACACCTGTGGGAGCATGGGGGCCGAGGTGAACCCGATGCCGCCCACGGCCACGACGCGCGTGATGCCGAAGAAGACCAGGTTGGCGACGAACAGGAAGATCAGCCCGGTGTGCCAGGGCAGCCCCGCCTGTGCGAACCAGGCGACGATGAAGGCGGTGCCACCGATGATGCCGAAGACCGCGCCGCGGTAGGAGAGGACCTCGTCGGAGTCGTCCACGTCGCGGGCGTTGCGGAATGCCTTGCGGAGGACGTCGCGGAGGTGGTGCCTGGTGCGCCAGAGGACGGCGGCGGAGAGGACGATGAGGGCGCCGAAGCACTGGTGCGCCGTCGCCACCGAGCTGCCCGTCAGCCACTCGTGGCGGCCGCCCAGCTTGAAGCCGATCGTGTTGAACACCCCCGTCTCGATCTTCAGCAGCAGGCTGAAGAGCCAGAGGCTCGCCGCGACGTCGAGGTTGATGAAGTACGTCACCCCGACGATGGCGAAGTTCCAGAAGAAGCCGATCCAGATCGTGCGGCGGAAGAAGGGCTGCCAGGTGACGAGCTCGATCTGGGGGAAGCCGGGGTCGCGGAAGTTGATGGCCCTGGTGCTGACGATGAAGAACACGATGGCGAACGGCACCCAGAACTTCAGGGTCTTGAAGAGGGGCGGGACCAGGCGCTGGTCGTTCCCCTTGAGCAGCTCCATCGGGGGGTGGGTGAGGGGGAAGGTGAGGCGCTCGTGGACCACCCACTGCCGCCGCACGAGGACCATCAGGCAGATCATCACGAAGTAAACGGCCACCATCAGGGCCACCCACCAGGCGAGCGGCATCACCCAGGCCTGCCAGGGGATGGACTCCCCACGCGGCAACCCGTTGTAGAAGTAGTTGGCCACCTCCGGCTCGTGGGGCGCCACCCAGCGCGGGATGTGCGGCACGATCATCTCGGTCCAGGCGTTCTCCGGCGTCGCGTAGTAGAAGGGCCGCGTGAGGATGTGGAACATGTTGGTCACCAGGCCCCAGGTGGGGATGGCCGAGGCGACGATCATCATCGTGTAGATGAGGAGGAGTTCCGTGGCCGAGAGCGCGTGGCGCCCGAAGAGGAGCTTGAGGAGCGGATTCACGACCAGGACGAGGACGAACAGGAGCATCATCGCCCCGGCCGTGATGTAGTCGGAGGTCAGCCCCGCCACCTGCATCACGAGCACCACGTAGGGGCAGGCGATGTTGAGGAAGATCGAGAGTGCTGTGCCGATGGCGAGCGCCCGAATCGTGAAGCCGTGGGGCGCCACGCCCGCGAAGGTCTTGCCCATAGCCCACGGATTATGCGCAAATCGCCACAGCGGTCAACCAGCTCTGCCCCCATCGTCCTCGCCGTCGTCCTCGTCGTCGAATCCCCTGATGAGTGCGACAGCCTGTGGAGTGCGGTCGCTTGAGACCGCTGTGGACTGCCGAAGCGCCCGGCATGATGGCACCCGTCGCCCCACGGATCGCATCCGCCAGCCAGGCTGAGGGCTCTTCCGGACGGGCTCCGCGAAAGCCCACAGCGGCGTCGAGCCA
>Ga0194112_10001380_pt1 | contig 35709 bp, 44 predicted proteins | sample TA2MahC400mmetaG_FD_146191 | JGI IMG/M metagenome (GOLD analysis project Ga0194112, IMG submission 146191) | Freshwater microbial communities from Lake Tanganyika, Tanzania - TA2015016 Mahale Deep Cast 400m | ecosystem: Environmental > Aquatic > Freshwater > Lake | place: Tanzania: Lake... | reverse complement strand
GATTTTGCTAAAATATTTTCAATCACCCAATTCGGGTCGAAGGGGATGAGGTCCTTGTAGGCCTGGCCCACACCCAGAAAGAGTATGGGCTTCTTTATGACGTTGGAGATGGAGATGGCCGCACCGCCCTTTGCGTCTGCATCCACCTTGGTGAGTATCACGGCATCCAGGGGGACGCACTTGTTGAAGTCCTGAGCCTGCTGCAGGGCGTCGTTGCCGGTGAGGGAGTCCCCCACGAATATGGTCAGGTCAGGCTTCACGACCCTGTAGATCTTCTGGAGCTGATCCATCAGCCCTTTGTCGGTCTGCATCCTGCCTGCAGTGTCGATCAGCACGGCGTCAATGGCGTTGGACTTTGCGTAAGATACCGCGTCGTATGCCACCGCCGCTGGATCGGCACCGTACTTGTGCTTTATCACCTTCACGTTCAGCCTCTCAGCGTGGGTCTCGATCTGCTCCTCAGAGCCCGCCCTGAAGGTGTCGCTACATGCGAAGATCACGCTGGTGCCCCTGTCCATGAGGTATCTGGCAACCTTTGCAATGGTGGTGGTCTTTCCGGTGCCGTTGACACCCACGAACATTATTGTGAAGGGCTTCTTGGACTTGACCATGGTGGCTAGGTCGGCGGAGGATAGGTTCTCCTTCAGAAGTTCCCTGAATGCGGACTCCACGGTGGGCGTCACGTCCTCAAACCGTTTCACCTTGGCTCCGACGAGGCTCTCCTTCAGCCTCGTGGTGAGCTGCTCTGCCACCGGAAGGGCCACATCGCATTCCATCAGGGCAAGCTGAAAGTTCCAGAGGGAGGTCTCCAGGTCCCTCTCCGACAACGACCTCGTGGAGATGGTCGTGGAGATGTCCTTTACCAGGTTGTTGAAGACGCTCTTGAGCTTCTCGAACAAGTGCTACGCCTGCCCGGAGGCCTCTAGTTGTGCGTAGAGCTGGTCGATCTTCGCCTGAAGCTGCTCCATCCTCGTGGCTATCTGGAGGTACTGGTTCTGGAGGGAGTTGATCTGATTCTGAGCGAGCTTCGTGCGTCCATCTATGTCGGTTATGGCGTCGTCGAGGCTCTTCTCTATGGAGACTCCAGCGCCCACCCCAACAACCACGGTCTTCACATCCTGCAGCTGCGTCCGTATGTAGTTCCCCCCGCCTATGTGCAGGAGGGTCTCGCCCTTCCCCTCCCTGCTCTTTATCTCCTGGAGTGCTACCTTGCTGAGGGCGAGCTCGGCTATGACCCCAGTTGCGAACTCCAGTTGCTGCCTTATCATGTCGCTGTACGCCTTCAGGTTTGAGAACTCTACGAGGAGCGGGTCGAGCGCCTCCTTTGGCGACGCCGGCGACCTCGGCGGTGTTGGCAGCGGTCCACCTTTGCTCATTGCTTGCTCACCAGCTGCTCCACTACGGAGTCTATCTTTATCTGGTGCCTCTTTACCCTGTGGCTACCGCCCAGTGTGCTCAGAGCCTTGTCCACTGCCCTCTCTTTTCTATCGGCGGCCACGATCTTCTCGAACCTCTCCCATTTAAGCCCAATCTTTGCCCTTCCCTTAACCACGAAGTTTTTACTCATCTACGATCACCCATGAAACCGAGAGACGACTCGATGCGGGCCATCTCAGGTCCTGTTGTTTCCTCTCCTACCACCGCACCGTGCGAGTTTGCGGTCATCCCGACCCGGAGGTACGGGAACCCACAGTTAATGGTAGAGACGTCAACTGGTATATTAAAAAGTTCCCCCAGCGTCGCCATCTCCTCCTCCGAGGTCAGGGGGTGGGCCACCACGCCCCTGTTGTTTATGACGGCACAGACGCCCGGCATGCTCAGCGTTGCGATCCTGCCTTCATGAACCTTAACATCCAGATGCTTGGCAACGAGGGCCTTCAGGTCTGGATCTATGCCAGGACCCACCATCGCTACCCTGTCGTTGACAAGGATCATGTTGCCTAGGGCGTTCTTTTTGCCGCTGTATATGGCAACAGGCACCCTGACTTCACGCTCTATGAGGGAGATCTCCTCTTCCGTGGTGCTGTTAGGGACGATAACCCCTCTTGAGTTGCCCGTTAGGAAGATGCCCAGCAACACGCTGCCCCCCACCGTCGTTCTGTATGCTGGCACGCCCAGCGTTGACGAGAGATCTTCAGCAGTACCCGGCGGCATGTCAGGAGGGATAAGCGCGAACTTATCGGTGGCAAAGGTGAAGGCACCTATGTTAGGGTTTCCGTAAAGGGAGAAGCGAGAGATGGGCAAAAGAGACCTATGCCCCCGCAGGCAACACCCGAACGGTTTCGTCCTCAAGCTTCTGGATCTTTACGGAGACCTTCCTCTCGGTCTTCGTCTTTCCCCTCGACCAGAGGATGGCGTTTAGGCTGTTGTCGATCTTTACGTCCTCCGTTTTGAAGATCTTCTTTGCGACCTTCCTCACAAGACGGACGGCTTTGGGAGCTGCTTTTCTACCGTAGGTAAGATAGGCGTGCCTCAGGTTGATCGTTACGACCTTCTCCTCGACTACCTTCTCCCCTTCCTCTTCTTCCTCTTTACCTTCTTTCGCTTTCTCTTCCTTTTTCTTCCTCTCCTTCTTCGCACCCTTCTCCTTGGGTGCCTCTTCCTTCTCGGCCTCCTCCTCTGCAACCTCTCCCTCTTCCTCAACCTCCTTTGTCTTCTTAGCCTTCTCCTCCTCTACCTTGGGCTCCTCCTCGACCAGGGCCTCAGACACCTCTTCGGTCTCCAACTCTTCTTCGCCGGTCTCAACTGGTTCTGTGTTCTCATCGCTGCTCATGACCCTTCACCTTAGAGTTTCAGCTTCCGATTTCTCCAGTTCCTCATCTTCGGGTGGCGCCTAAACTTTCCTCTAGTCTTGGCCACCGCCCACAGGGGCACCGGACTGCTCTCTTTATTGGCTTTAATCAGCCGTTTCTTTCTGCAGAGATGCTTGTTTCTTGCCATAAGATCCTCCTCCTCACATTCGGGTTATCCTGATATCTCTCTTTCTGTCCTGAAGTTCGATCAGTATCTTCTTCAGATTATCGTCGCTGAGCGGCACAGGGAGCTTTCCCTGCTGGGCCAGCTGTATCAGTTGGAGCGTGAGCTGGTCGGCGAAGTCGGGTCTGACCATCTTCAGATTATGGAGCCTGCTTCGGGCCTCCGGCGAGAGGATCGCGCGCAGCAGGTTCTGCTTCTGGGCCTCCACCTCCTGCCTTACCTGCTCCGCCCTCTCCTCCTCTGCCACCCTCCTTCTCATGTCAGCCATCCTTCGCTGCTTTATCTGCTCTAGCTCATCAGGAGACCCAGATCCAGACACAGGAACCTTCCCCCTTATTGAACCTTAACTGGAAGGTACTTGTTCAGTTCGGGCATGTCCTTCTGCAGATCCTTGAGTAGCTTGTATGCCACCCTGTCCACCAGCGATATTCCTTTTTTGGTGAGGATCCGCCCTTTTGTTCCGGACTTGGTGACCAGACCGGCGCTCTCCAGCTGCTGGAGGGGCTTCCTTATGCCCGAGGCGCCGGACTTGTAGAAGTGCTCGTTGATCATGCCCTTCTTTGTCCTGCCGCCGTAGACCGATCGGAGTCGCTCGGTGCCAACAGGACCATCTATGTAGATGCGCCGCAGTAGGGATGCGCACCTGATGCACCAGAAGTTCGTCTGTGAGGGAACTCTGTCCACGTGTATGCCTGTCTTCGAGTAGATGGACCAAGCCGGAGGGGCGATCTCCTTGACGTTCTCCTTGAGGTGCTCTGCTAGGGCTGCGATCAGCTTGTCAGCAGGAACGTTTTGAGCCAAAGGCAACTATCTTCCTCTCCATTTCCATATGCGCTTTCTGAAGTAAAACAAGACTCTATATAAATTCTTTTATCTTATTGTCAACAATAAAAAAAGCTCGATATTTTAATGGTGGCTTGAAATTTGTAGCAGCTCATGGTCAGTGATGGTCAATTATTGCGCTATCTTCATTTTAACTTTTTTTCGAAAAATCCTAGAATGAAGGAGTTTGCAGTTTTCACTTTTAAAATCTTGACAATGCGATTCAGGCTCTCCAGAAATCATGCCCATTCTAATTCTGCATAAATGCGTTCATGGTGGAGTGCTGCCTTCGCCGTTCACGGTCATCCATTTACGCACCCTCCATGATTTCACAAGGCCATTTACAACGTAGGGATCAGTTTTTGCGAACTTCTCGGCCGCGCCCTCTGATGCCCCATTAAATACCAACACGGATCCATCGGCGGGTTCGGCGAGAGATCCGCCGAGGACAAGCTCTCCCCGCTCGTATGCCTCGCGGGCATGCTCGAGGTGAGCCTTTCGGTAGGGTATCCTCTTTTCGGTGAAATGGTCGACGAGGTCGTAAAAGAGTATATAATGCATGGCCTGATCCCACCACGCTTTAACCCAGCTCTATGTAATAATAAGTTTGCGGATTTGCAAGCAGGGTTGATAACGGTAAATTCTTTTATGCAGGCAGGGGTTTAGCCGTGGTTACTTCTACTCAGGGGGCCCTCCGAAGGTTGAAAAGGATAAAATAGGGCTAACACTTAAACAATAATCATGAAAATATCAGAGAAGATCGCATGCACAGATCTCCCCTGTCAGGATATCGAGAAAAAAGCGTACCGCGTGCCTGAGATCGATATCGACCCTCTAAACGTCAGGGTCATGATGGTGTCGGAGGCAGCGCCGCAGGAGGCGTCTGATTATTATTACTCGGAGGGTGAGCCCCTCTTCGAGAAGACTACGGTCCAGGCATTCAGGGACGCCGGCTTGGAGGTTGTGAGGATCTGGCAGCTCGTCGATCGGGGGTTCTATTTCACTACGGCTGTGAAGTGCGGCAAGACAGGCTATGGGATCGAGACGGCCACGGTTAAGGAGTGTTCCTTTATCCTGGAGAAAGAACTCGATCTCTTTCCTAATCTGCGGGTCGTCATGCTGATGGGCGATGTTGCCATCAAGGCCTTTAACGAGGTGGCTAAGAGGAAGACGGGAACGAGGGTGATCCCAGCTGGTTCAACGTACAAGATTCGCAAGACGCCCTACCATTTCAAGGGGATTCGGGTCTTCCCATCGTACCTGCAGGCGGGACCGAGTTTCTTCATCGAGAAGAGCAAGCGGAAGATGATCGCCGAGGATATAACTGAGTCGCTGAAGATGTTAAAGTGAATCGGGTTTTGGAATTCTTGTGCATGTATCTGTATTTGGATAATCTCTTTTGAGTTGCAATTTGAGCCCACGGATTCTTTTATCCGCTTTTAATTATGCTGTCTATGTCATTCATTAGACGCTTCAAACTTTAGGGAGGCAGAGTTGATGCAGTATCTCTTCCCTGTTGGGGCTGGACCATCATCGAAAACATGCCCCAGATGACCGCCGCACCTGCTACAGATGACTTCTATACGGCGCATCCCAAGGCTGTTATCAGGAACGAGTTCGACATTCTTGTTCTCTGCAGGCTTGAAGAAACTGGGCCAACCGCTGTGAGAGTCGTACTTTTCTTCAGAACGAAACAAAATGTTTCCACAGGCTGCACATCGGTAGGTTCCATCCTTTTTGTTATGGAGCAGCTTCCCTGTAAATGGTCTCTCAGTCCCCTTCTCTCGCAGTACGTGATATTCTTCTTCGCTCAGCGTTTTCCTCCATTCTTCTTCCGTCTTCTTGACCTTTGGCGCCATAATCAATACCCTGTTTTTGGTTAATGTTGCCTGCCTCAGCTCTAAAATATGCTGACCGCCTTCTATTCTTTGCTTTGCCGTTTAGCACTCAATTGCCCCCAAACTTACCTTGTGTAGCTTCTTCAGTGGAAGAATCTTTTGAAGACCCTGCATATTGCAAGGGTGAGCCAGTACTTGAGGTCCTTATCCCCTCCCCGGAGGAGGGTCAGCTCCCACGAGCCGTCGTCCCTCTGGCTCTTGACGAACCAGTCGAGCCCTTTTTTTATCTCCCCGTCCTCCGGGGGGAAGCCCATTAGGGAAAGGGAGTCGAGGGACGTCAGCAGGTCGGTGAACCAGAAGGGGTAGGAGAACTTCGTCCAGTAGCTCGGGTCACCCCGGTCCGGTATCGAGTCCCTCTTGAAGAACCGCCCCTTCAGGAGCCTTGCGGCGTGTAGCGCCTCCTCCATCCTGCGGTAGCGGGGGTGGGCGGCGAAGGCCCGGAGCGCCATGCCGGTGATGAGGTGCGAGAACGGCTTTGTCCTGTCCGTCGGGACGGGCGGGGACTCTAGGACTCTTACGCTGTATGTCAGCCCCGCGGTCCTCATGGGGATGTTCCATCCGCCGTCGTCCTGCCTCACGGAAAGCAGCCACCTGAAGCCCCTCTCGATGCCGTGGTGGTCGCCATAACCCGCCTTTATCAGGAGCTCCATGATCGCCCCCATATAGTAGGGCATGTACTGGTTTCCCAAGATCCCCCTGAAGTCACCCTCGCCGGTCTGGCAACTGAACAGGTATTCTGCGGCCATCTGGACGGTCGGGTGATCCCTGTTCATCCCGTATTTCTCAACCAGTATCCCGAGGTTGCGGAAGGTCTCCAGCAGGGAGTAGTTCTGCACATGACTCCTCTCCGCGCGGGGGTTTGGGTACCGCCAGGATCCATCCTCCTGCTGCCTGCGGGTGAGGGTCCGAGCCTCCGGCAGGCTCCACAGGTCCTCGACGTGCGCACCGCCCGGGTCTTCCAGCAGATCCCTCCTACAGAAGAACTCTATCGCCCTGTTGTCGGTGGACCTCAGGCGGCCTATCGGATCGTAGCGGAGGACTTCCAGCCACTCGTCCACTATTGCTTCCCCTCTCCTTCGCTCTTGCCCCCGCCCTTGAGGAGGTAGCGTTTAATCTCTCCGCACCTCAGGCAGGTCACCACCGCGTGGGGGCTCCTCCTCTGCTGTATCCGCACGCGGGCCGTCGTGCCGGGGTAGAGAAACCGCTTGCAGGAGCGGCAGACGAAGTACCTCCACCTCCTCGGCAGCCTGACACGTGTTCTCTCGGAGAGCTTTAGCGCCATTGCAACGTACCTGTCCGAGAGGTCGGGGCGGCTGTGTGCGGTCCTTATTGCCAGGCTGAAGAGGTGATCGATCCTCTGCCGTGCGAGGTCCTGTAACATGGAGGTGTTCCTTGGCAAGGCGCCGCACCATGTAGGGATTGGCGGTGGAAGTTAATAACGTAAATGCTTTAGGGCGAGAACAGTTATATGGTGTAAAATCCGAGTCTCAGTAGGCGGGTGTGCCAATGATAAACATCGTGCTCGCGGAGTCGGCATTGGAGACCGTGCCTAGAGAAATAGCGGATCACCCGTCGGTTAAGAGACTGGCGGAGCGGAGGGGCAAGGACCCGACGAGCACGCTTCTTGACATCTCATACCACTACGCCGCCATGAAGGATCTTGAGGACTGGGACAGGAGGGGCAGACCGGACATAACGTACGTCACCCTACTCACCCTGCTGGAGAGCCCCCTCAACAGGGAGGGGAGGCTTTCGATTTATGTGCACACTGTGAGGGACTTCATCATATCGGTGGACCCAAAGGTAAAGCTGCCCAGAAACTACACGAGGTTTGAGGGGCTGATGGAACAGCTCTTCGAGGTCTTCAAGGTCCCGCCTAAGGGCAAGCCATTAATGACGCTGAAGAGGGGAACGCTGAAGGATTTGATCCGAGTGGTGGCACCCTCGAGGACTTTCTTCCTCACCGAGGAGGGCAAGAGGACGAAGGTGGAGGCCTTCGCGAATAAGGCGGTGAAGGAGGATCGGCCCCTCGTCGTGATTGGCGGCTTCCAGAGGGGCGAGTTCAGCGATGAGAACCTGAGACTGGCGGATGAGAGGGTGTCTGTGTACAAGGAGCCGCTGGACGCGTGGGTCGTTGCTGGGATAATTGCACACGAGCTCGAGAGGGCGCTGGGCATCCTCTGATCTGCACAACTTCTAAATTGGTCGGCGCGAGTATTATCTAGGAGGTTCACCTTTGCCCGAGGAAATGGTAATAAGAAAAATATTTGCCGTACTGGAGGAGATAAAAACAGAACAGGGCGTGAAGCTCGAGAAGCCCATGAGGAAGGCGGCCGCCGTCGCGGTCATAAAGAACCCCTTCGCCGGGAGGTACGTGCAGGACATCAGCCTGCTCTTCGACTACGGCGAGAAACTAGGCGATCTCTTGGTACGCACCGCCCTGAAGGCGCTGGGTGTCACCCCCGAGGAGGCTAAGGAGAGGGTCGAGGGCTACGGGAAGGGCGCCATTGTGGGCTCGGCCGGGGAGATCGAGCAGCCGCACGCCATACTCCACCCCAAGTTCGGGGCACCGGTCAGGAGGGCGCTTGGGGGCGTGGACTACTGTAAGGCCATAATCCCCTCGACGGCGAAGATGGGACCCGCGGGGGCTTCGATAGACATGCCCATAGTCTACAAGAGGGCGATATGGGTGGTCTCGCACTTCGATACGATGACTGTAAGCGTCCCCGACGCGCCGATGCCCGACGAAATTGTGGTCGCCCTGGCCCTGACGGAGTCGGGCAGGCCGCTGGCGAGGACTGCAGGCTTCCAGAAGAGCGAGGTAAAGGGCCTGGACGGGCTGAGATGAATCCTAGATGGCGCGGTGGGTCCGAGTGGACAGCTACAAGATCGCCGCCAAGCTCCTGCAGGGTGCGAGGCACGCCATAGCCTTCACTGGGGCGGGGATCTCGACGGAGAGCAATATACCCGACTTCAGGGGTACGCAGGGGCTATGGAAGAGGTTCGACCCGAGGATGGCTTCCCGAGGCTACTTTTTAGAGGATCCCAACGGCTTCTGGCAGTTCTACGCAAAGAGGTACGAGTACATTGTGGGTGCTGAGCCCAATGCTGCCCATAAGGCCCTATCGCTTTTGGAGGAAGAGGGCATAATCAAGTCGGTCATAACTCAGAACATCGACCGGCTGCACAGTAAGGCAGGGTCAAAGTCCGTTCTTGAGGTGCACGGCGACATAATGATGAGCCGCTGCGACTGCTGTGGCGAGCAGGTGCCCACAGTTGAGTGCATAAAGTTCTATCGGGATAGTGGCTCTGCCCCCACGTGTGGAAAATGCCAAGGAGGGTTGAGACCCTCCATTGTCCTCTTCGAGGAGCCGCCTGATCTTATTGAGGCGGCATTCAATATTGCGCACAGGAGCGACCTCTGCCTCTCCGTCGGGTCCTCTTTATGCGTGTACCCCGCGGCGATGGTTCCGGAGATCGTCAAGAGGCGGGGAGGGCACCTGATCATAATCAATTACGATCCAACGCCGCTCGACGGGATTGCGGATATTGTTATCAGGGAGAAGGCATCGGCGGCTCTTGAGGCTATTTTAAAGGAGTTTGATGGCAGATAGAAATGGTGCGGTCGCCGGGATTCGAACCCGGGATCCAAGGCTTGGGAAGCCTTTATCCTAGACCGGACTAGACCACGACCGCACAGTTTTGATAGAGACTTTCTGCGAACCTATATTTATTGTGATTTGCCTTTAAATTGGGTAAGAATTAAAAAAAGGAGGGTTAAGCCCTCCATTTTTACATGGACATGAACTCTTCCGGCTTCGGCGGCTCCGGCGAGAGACCCTTCCTCTCCCGGATCTTCCTGATGGTCTCGGCGAAGAGGCTCGAGGGAACGGACGACCAGCGCGCGAACTCGGTCCCCCAGAACGCCTTTCCGGCGGTGGCGCTCCTCAGTTGGTCGGACATGTCGAATGTTTCGGACACGGGTATCTCCGCCATGAGGTGCATGGTCTGCTCCACCTGATCCATGGAGACGACCCTTCCGCGCTTGCCGGCAACTATCCTCGTGACCCCGCCTAGGAAGTCCTGCGGGACCTTCATGTCGAGCTTCATAATGGGTTCGAGCAGAATCGGGCTGGCGGTTAGGAATCCCTGGAAGATGGCGTCCCTTATGGCTGGCATCAGCTGTGCCGGTCCCCTGTGCGCCGGGTCCTCGTGGACCGTGGCATCAGTGATCTTCACCAGCATGCCCCTTATGGGCTCCCTTGCCAGCGGTCCCTCTCCCACGTCGAGCCGGAACGCCTGCACCAAAGTATCCTTGATCTCCCGCATATACTGGAGACCCTTCGTGGCGTCCACCAAGACGTTGATGTAGCTGTCGATGGCCCATATACCTCTAGCGGCGTCGGTTTCCCATCCGGCCTGCTCGCGGAGTATCTTGGCGCGCTCCTTTGTGTCCATGTCCTCGTGGATGGTGCCCTGCTGGATGAGCTGGATCGTCTGCTCGTTGAGCGGTTCCACGGTGACGTAGAGCCTGTTGTGCTTGTTGGGGGACTTGCCCTCGAATGGGCCCAAAGCTTTGGTGAGGCTCTCCCTGTACACGACGATGGGCGGTGTTGTGGTAATTTCAATGCCTCCGGTCCTCTGCTGGAGGTCCCACAGCGCGATCTCTAGGTGCAGGCTTCCCATTCCCGCGATGAGATACTCTCCGGTCTCCTGGTTGATCTTGACCGATAAGGTCGGGTCCTCTATTGCCATCTTGTGGAGGGCGTCTATGAGCCTCGGCAGGTCCCTGCTGAACTTCGGCTCTATTGCCATTGTGACCACGGGGTCGCTGATGTACTTCATCTTCTCGAAGGGCGACATACTCGCCCTGTCGGGCGGCCTCACGAGGGTTTCTCCTGCCCTGATGTTCTCGAGACCCAGTAAAGCCACTATGTTGCCCGCGGACATGGAGGGGGTTATCTCCCTGTACGGACCCATATAGAGGCTCACCTGCTGGATCCTGCCCTCGGTCTTTGCCATGAGGCCATAGATATTCTCCCCCTCATGAACCGTGCCAGAGAAGACCCTTCCGGTCGTCACTGGGCCTGCGTGGGGATCCACGATCACCTTGTTGACGCATATAACAAGAGGACCGTTCTCGTCGCAGTTAATCATCGCCTGGCCCAGCGTGGAGTTGATGTCGCCCTTCCAGATCTTGGGGATGCGGTACTTCTGGGCGTCGACAGGGTTCGGGATGTGATCCACGACCATGTCGAGTATGGCAACGTCCAGCTGGAACTCCTTCTGCAGACTCTCTATGTCGCCCTTGTTGTAGGCATCTATAATGTCTGAGAACTTCATGCCCTTCGCCGCAATGATGGGCAGGGTGAAGCCCCACTTGTGGAGCGCCGAGCCGAAGGCGACCTGCCCTTTGTTGGGGTTCACCTTCCACTTCTCCTTGAACTCAGGGTCGGCGTAGGACTCGATGAGCCCATTGAAGTCGCGGATTATCTTCAGAAGCCGGTCCTGAACCTCCTGCGGGGATAGCCTCAGCTCCTTTATCAGCCGGTCGATCTTGTTTATGTAGAGGAGCGGGCGGACCTTCTCGTCCATCCCCTGCCTGAGGACGGTCTCGGTCTGGGTCATAATGCCCTCCACACTGTCCACCACGCAGACGCCTCCATCCATGACCCTCAAAGACCGTGTAACGTGCCCCGTGAAGTCTACGTGTCCCGGGGTGTCCACCAGGTTTATGACGTAGCTCTGGCCGTTCCTCTCGTGGAGGAGGCTGACGTTCGCAGCCTTTACCGTCATCTGCCTCAGCTGCTCGATCTCCACGTAGTCAAGAGCGAGCGCCTGGGCTGCGATCTTCTGGGATATCAGACCTGCTCCAGCCAGAAGGCTGTCCGAGAGGGTGGTCTTGCCATGGTCTACATGCGCAAGGGTACCTATGTTCCTCACGTTGAGCTTGTTGCTCATGAGCTTTATGATCTCTTCGGTCTGTTTGTACTTCGGCAACTTCAACGCCTCACTAACCAGTAAGGCGAAACACTCAATGCCTTTTAAAATTTTCGTGACAGCCTTTCATTTAGCGGGCTACTCTATGGTCGCATGTCGCTTCTTGAGATCCTGTTCTGTCTTGCCTAGACGCTGCATCAGCTCGGCTATCAGGCTGTCGAGGAAGACGTTGAGCGTGACCTCGAAGAGCGTCCCTAGTGGTGCGAGCGGTTCGTGCTCCCCCAGTATCTGTCTGACGGTGTAGTCCTCCTCTGCCGCCATCTTGGTCCTGCCCGGGATTATTATCACGTGATCGGAGAGCTTTGCCAGCGGGGAGTCGCGGTGGGAGGTTATTGCCAAGATTCTGGCCTTCATGTCCTTAGCGGCGGTTGAGGCGGTGACCACAAGCTTCGTGCTTCCTGAGCCGGATATGGAGACGATCAGGTCCTTCTCGCCGACCGCGGGGGTTATGATCTCGCCGAAGACGTAGACATTGAAGCCGAGGTGCATCAGCCTCATGGCGAAGGCCCTGGCGGCGAGGCCGGACCTTCCGGCACCCACGACCAAGATCTTCCTGTTGTCGTTCAAGGAGTCCAGTATCATGCCTATTCCCGTTTCAACATCGTCGTCCTTTATGATCTTCGCGGCATACAGGACGTAGTATGCCATCTCCTGCATGAAGCGCTTCACGAGACACTCCTTTGAGGACATACAGATCAATTCAAGAGGGGAGAATTGTTATAATTAAAGTTTATTGAATCCCGAGGACCAGCCTGAGTGAGAGTAGCAACAGGAAGGAGAGAACAGTAATTAATATGAAGAGAGCATCCCTCTTGCCCAACGCCAGGACGTAGAGTGAGGTGCGTTTCTTGCTCGCCCCGAATGCCCTCGACTCCATAGCGTCTGCCACGAGCTCGGCCCTCCGAAAGGAGCTTATTATCAGGGGTATGAGGACGGGGATGTAGTTTTTGATCCTCCGGATCAGGTTCCCCTTCTCCATCTCCAAGCCCCTAGATTTTTGGGCGTCCATTATGATCTGGGCCTCGCGGCTGAGCGTGGGCACGAACCGCATCGCCATGTTGAAGGTCAGGGCGTAGTCGTAGGGTATCCTCACCTGAACCATGGACTGCGTCAGGTCCTCGGGGGATGTCGTGAGGAAGAAGACGGAGAATATGGAGATCAGTGCTATGAACCTGATGGACATGGATATGCCGGAGATCACGGCATCGTAAACCGAGCCCGTCGCCCAGACGATCCCTATGAAGTTGAAGATGAAGATGAAGGCGATGAAGAAGAGGGAGCCCTTTATGGACTGGGACCATCGGCTCCCGATCCTGCTGATGGCGACGATCGGAAGTGAGGACGAGAGGACGAGCAGAAGCAGAAGCGGGTTGACGAAGTACACGGTAAGTGCGGTGAAGAGTATGACGTAGATCATCTTGGATCTGGGGTCGATCCTGTGTATCACGGACACGCCTCGCCTGTACTCGAAGCCGTAGAGGACCTTCATCTCTGGGAGCCTCCCACGAGCTTTGACGCGGCGGAGACGACCTGCTCTAGGTCGATGGTTGGTCTCTGGAGAGCTAGATCCCACGACAGTTCCGCCAGCTGCGGCGGGAGGAGGGACGCACCCATGAGCAGCTCCCTGTTTGTCAGAATCTCCTCGGCAGAACCCTCTGCGATCACCCTGCCCTTGGAGAGCATCACCACCTTGGGTATGAAGTCGGCGACGAACTCCATGTCGTGGGTGACCACGAGCACGGTCTTGCCCTCCCCGTTGAGCCTCTTCAGGAGGGAGGCGAGGCGGATCTTCTGGCGGCTGTCCTGGCCCGTGGTGGGCTCGTCGAGGATGAGGATCTGCGGGTCGTAGCAGAGAACCGAGGCCAGAGCCAGCCTCTTCCGCTCGCCGCCGCTGAGCATGAACGGCGGCCTATCCCGGTACTGTGTAAGCTCGAACTCCTTCATGGCCCAGTCCACCCTTCTTGACACCTCGTCGGGAGGCATGGCGAAGTTCACCAGGGCGAAGGCAAGCTCCTTCTCGACGGTCTCCGCGAAGAGTTGGTGGTCGGGGTTCTGGAATACGAGACCCACCTTCCTTGCCAGGGCGGCAACCGTAGAGTTTTTGGTATCTGCGCCGCTGACCGTGACCCTTCCGCTTTGGGGCTTTAGCAGCCCGTTGATGTGCTTCACGAGTGTGGTCTTGCCTGCGCCGTTCTCCCCCAGGATCGCAACCAGTTCTGCCCCCCCAATGTCCAAGTTGACGTGCTCCAGCGCGTACCTTCCAGGAGAGTACGAGTACGAGACGTCCTCGAAGAGGATCACTGCTTGCCCCCCCTTATGATGTCTGCAAGATCCCGTGAGGAGAGCGGCTTTTTGCCGGACTTCGAGCCGAATGAGAGCCTCTTGGCGACCTTAACAGCCTTGGGGATCCCTATGCCCATCCTGTCCACCGCCTCAGAGTAGAGGACTTCGTCCGGCTCCCCAATAAGGAGGAGCTTGCCATCGTCGAGAACGGCGCAGCGGTCTGCCATGTGGGCGACCATCTCAAGCCTGTGCTCCACCAAGATTATCGTGACGCCAGACTCGGTATTCAGCTTGGCCAGGATGTTCAGCACGGATCTGGCGCTGAGGGGGTCAAGGTTTGCGGTCGGTTCGTCAAGGACCAGCACCCTCGGTTTCATTGCCAAGAGGGCGGCTATGGCTACCTTCTGCTGCTCCCCTCCAGAGATCTCCTCTGGCGACTTATCCCAGAGGTGGGATATTCCCACGACGCCCAGCGCCTCCTCCGCCCGCGACCTCACCTCACCCCTTGGCAGGGCGAGGTTCTCTGGTCCGAATGCCACCTCGCGCTCTACGGTGGTGCAGAAGAGTTCGTTCTCCGGGTTCTGAAAGACCAAGCCCAAACGCTGGGCGATCTCGTAGACGGGGTGCTCGGTGGTGAGCAAACCGTCGACTACAACGCGTCCACTGAACGCCCCTCCGTATGAGTTGGGTATGAGGCCGTTGAGGCATCTGCAGAGGGTGGTCTTCCCGCATCCGCTGGGACCAGTTATCAGCACAAACTCTCCTTCATCCACGGTGAGGTTGACATCCAGTATGTTCGGCTTAGGAGAGTCGGGGTAGGAGTACGAGAGACCTTGGACCTCGATGATTGCCAAGTAGACCACCAAGGAAGTAATGAGGGAGGGAGATGCTCTAATAAACGTAACTACTCATTTTTTAGTATGTATCTCCTTGATGGTGTGCCCTTTGATGCCGAGCTTGCCGGCGATGAGACCCATCGCCGCAGAGGTAACCGCTCCCGACGACCCCTTCAGATTCGCGCTCGCGGCGGTAGGGTGACCCCCTCCCTGCCCTGAGAAGGATTCGGCCAGCGGCTGCATGAGGTCCTTTGCTAGGTTCAGACCCGCCTTCTTGTAGATAGAGTCGGTGGACCTTCCAGAGAGCCTGACCTTCTTCCCCTCCTCATTTACAACTAGGGCGACATCTGCTCCGAGGTCTGTGAGCGACCTTGCTACGGACGCCTCGAAGGATCCCACGTTCGTGATGGCGATCAGCCATTCGTCAGCCTTGTACAGCCGGAGGCGGGCAGCTCCCTTCAGTTTGGCCATCCTCTCTGAGGGATCGTGCTCCGAGGAGAGGATTCGCAGCGCCAGTTCGGCCTCGGCCCCGAGGTCTATCAGCCTTGAGGCGGTGATGATCGTGGAGTCTGGGAGAATGAGAAAGCGTCTAGAGTCGTATATTATGCCGACCAGCAGCGCCTGGAGCGCCCTCTTGTCGAGGCTCTTCTTGTCCAGAGCGTCGAAGATTATCTCACAGGTGGAGGAGCGCTCCTTCACCAGTGAGAAGGCTGCACCGCCCACGGTTCGCTCGTCGGAGACGTGGTGGTCCAAGATGGCGTAGGGCACCCCTCCGTCCTCTACGGCGCGCTTTACCGCGGGAACCTGGTCGAGGGAGGAGGTATCCACCAAGACGTATAAGTCGGTAGCCTCAGGCAGATCGGTGGCCGGTCGAAGCTGGAGGTAATCCATCAATTTCTCAGAGACCGTGCTGATGCCCTCGGATGCCAGTATGATGACGTGCCTATCGGGTAGGCGCTTCCTAAGGAGGGCGAGGAGGGCGTAGGCCGAGCCTATGCAGTCCGGGTCCGCGTTCGGGTGGCAGACGATGGTGATGTGCCGGAACCTCAAGAGAAAGTTCAGAAGGTTAGCCAAGCTTTTTGTCCCTCATCCTTTCGTCTATGGCAGATAGGGCGGCGTCCGCGGCCATGTCGGCGAGTTTGTCGACGTCTATCTCCACCACCGGCTCCACATCTATGAAGACGTCCACCTTGAAGATCGTTCCGCCCTTCCTCTCCGACGTAACCTGTATGTCCAAGGAGCGTAGGAGCTTCTTGTCGAGCTTGGAGAGGACGAATTGACGGGCCGCGGTCTCCCCCGCCTCGCAGACCTCCTTGAGATCGCTAGGAGAGAGGGCCTTCAAGATCACCACTATCCGGAGGATGGCCCTTTGCCGGAGAGGCTGACCTGTTCCATTATGGTCTTCCTTAGCTCCTCCAGCTGTTGCTTCAGCCTCTGCTCCTGCCTCTCGATGGTCTTGACCCTGAGGTCCAGCTCCTCCTTCTTCTCTGTGAGCTCGGTGACTATCTTTGCCTTATCGCTCCTGAAGAGCAGAATTCCCACGGACTTGTATATCACGGCGTCGTCTGCAAGATTCTTGCTCTCCTGCAGCGCCTTGTCCACCTCCTTCGCCTCCATCTCGAACTGCTGCTTGCGAAGGATGAGGGCCTTATACTGCTCCTGTTGCTCTTGGAACCTCACCAATTGGTTCTGTACCTGCGGCGGGATCTGTTCTGCCATCTCTAATCACCTTTTAAATTTACGACCTCTAATGATGTAGTTATCCACCTTATATAAGAATTGAGTAGGGCTCTAACACCCGCGATGGTGGCTGCCTCTATCTCTATGGTAAGCGTTCCTCCCTCCCGGCGGATGGACGCCTTAGAAGCCTTGGACTTCGTTGTCGCGACTTCGGGAAGGATAGCTCTGTACAGCTTCTCCGCCAGATCTGGATCGCCCAACTCGATCTTGAGGTTGGATTTTATGGTCATGGCGGTCGCCGCCTGAAGTCTTTCAGGAGTATCCTAGGTCCGCAGGGCGCCCTCGTTTCGCTGTCGGTAAATGCCATCTCGGCGAAGTAATCTCTGCTGGTTTCAAGGCGAAGTTCGGTGACACCACGGTCCGAGGGCGTGAGGAAACCTACAGAGTTCCGGAGCATCTCGTAGAGACCGGTGAGCGCGCGGTCCTCTGGCTGGACTAGGCGCAAGTGCCTTCCCCTAGCGGTCTTTGGGCCGAGGTTCTTGAGCTCCCTTCTCAGTATGACCCTGCTGATCAGCAGGGATCCGATCTTCTTTGCCTTCCCGCCGCCAGTATCGTAGCACTCTATCAGCTTCGGGTCGCCGAATCGGCTGTTGACTATCCAGAGCCTGTCTGCGCCAGCGCTGTGGGCATAGGCAGATAACAGAAGGAGGCCGGACTTTCCCCTCAGGTAGTAGTTGAAGTCGGCGGTTGCGGTCACGAGGTCGTTACAAAAAGTTCTGGTCCTCGGGCTTGGCCTGAGGGAGGTACACAGTAGAATGGTCATGGGGATGACCGGTTTCTACTGCTTGGTCGAGGCTGCCTTGGTGCTCTTGAACTCCTCTGGGGTCATGGTTCTGCCCAAGGTAGTCTGGGCCACGAATGCCCCGCCGGCGAACTTGATGCCGCAGGCTTTGCACGCCCATATCCCTGCGGCAGACCTTGCCAGAGTGTCCACGGACTTGCATTTGGGGCACTTCTGGCCTTTGGCGGACTTTGACTCTATGACGAGTACCCTCTTCCTTAGCGTAGCACCGTACTTTTGACGGTACCTGCCCGAGGACTTCACTGACTTTGTCTTGCCCATTACTTTCCACCACTCGGGAGATGCTTCCGCAACTCCTGGCTTTTAACTTTAGCTATCTCCACCGCCCTCAGGAGCTCCTCTGGTGTCAGTGTTCCAGACCCGCCCTTCTGCATGGCGCATATCTTCTCCTGCTTCTGGTCGTCCTCGGCGAAGGCTACGCTCAGCCTGCAGTCCATGACCTCCTCCTCTTCCAGCGACGGGTCTACGAAGAGCTTGTCGCCTATCTTGGCCATGGTCACGTTGACCGGAATGGCGCGCAACGGTACCGGGACGAACTCCTCGGTTACCTTGACCTCCTCGCCACTGACCTCCGCCTTGGGCATCTTGGACGTAAGGAGCGCGCTCAGCCCTGCAAGGGCGGCGGCGTCCATGAGGTTGCCGCGGTGGTCGAGTATGAAGATGTCCACCCATGCTATCCAGACCTTCTTGCCCGGTATGATGCAGAGCTTTGACGTGTCCAAGAGCTTTGACTCCCTCAGACCCCTGTCCACCACCCGTGCGAGCTCGATGGCATTCTCGTCCGGCGGACCTGTCTCGAACTCAGACGATGCAAGCGGGACGAACTCCGCGCTGACGGACATCACGCCGTCGTTCGGAATGTCCGGGAATGGATCGCCTATCGCGAACTTCACGCCGGCAATTACGTAGGTATCTCCAAGCCTGACCGTTGCAGAGCCCTCTGCCTTTTCGATGACATTCGTCTGGATCTCAACGGGCCTCATGTCGGTCAGACTTCGCCCGTCTGTCCTCTTTCCACTCTCGGCCAGTTCTATGATCTGCTTCCTCTTTACGGAAGGTATAATCTGATTTGTCATCTATCACACCTCTTCCCTATCCATTGTCTTCTTAAAGTGCTCCTCGAGCGCCTCCTTCTGCTTCGCGTAGACCTCCATGCACCCTTTCTTTGCAAGCTCCACCGATTGGATGAACTCCTCGTGCGTCAACAGCCCATCCATCTGGATCAGCGTTATCACGTTCTTGGATGGCATGATGGCCATGGGCATGTCAGAGTCTCCCTGTTTGTCCTCCTGATCTATGACGTCGAGCACGAGCTTTCCTTCAACCTTGGCCACTGCCATGCTCGAGACGAGGTCACGCATGGGCACCCCTGCGTCCGTAAGGGCCAGCGACGCGGCAGAGATGGCGGCGCATCTGGTGCTGCCGTCTGCCTGCAGCACCTCGGCGAATATGTCGATTGTGGTCCTTGGAAAGAACTCGGCGAATATTGCTGGTTCCAAAGCCTCGCGCATAACCTTGGAGAGCTCGATCTCTCGCCTCGAGGGTGCGGGGGACTTCCTCTCCTCCACCGAGAACGGCGCCATGTGGTATCTGGCCCTTATGTAGCACCTGTCCGCTAGGGCCAAGTGCTTCGGATGGGATTCCCTGGGTCCGAAGACGCCCACGAGGATCTTGGTTCTGCCCCACTCAACGTATGCGGACCCGTCTGCGTTCTTTAGTGTCCCTATCTGGAATTTAATTGGTCGCAACTCGTCCAGCTTTCTACCGTCATACCTTATACCATCATCAGTTATCAGTTTCTTCTTTTCCATAATATCACACCCTGTGTTTTACAAGATACTCTTGAATTCTGTCGGTGAGACCTGTCGTGTGCGCCTCGGCTTCGATCTTCCTTATGGCCTCGGCGACGACGGCCTCCTCATCGCGGCTCTTGCCGGCGATCCAGACCCGGCCGTTCTGGCCCACGAATATCTGGCAGCCGGACTCCTTCTTCAGGAGGTTTATCATGGACCCCTTCTTTCCGATGATCCGCGGTACCCTGGTAGGGTCCGCCTCTATAACGGTCCCCCTCTGGATCTTTCCAAGTTCGGGTTCTCTTGTGGTCAATGACGGATTCCTGGTCCTGTCGAAGGCCATTACCTTTGCTTTGACCATCCCGCCAATGTCCAGGTAGCTCCTAGCGTCCTCCTTCATGGTGTTGAGGGGCTTGGATAGGAACTCCTTGGCGAAGAGAACGCCCTGCCACGGGGATCTTATGTCGAGCATCCAGGCTGTGGAGATGACCTCCACTACCTTCCCGATTACCACATCGTCCACGAAGGGTATGTAGCAGCCCCTTAGGGGTATTACGGTGACGGTCTCGTTCCTCAGCTCGGCCAAGCCGACAACAGAGGAGAAGAACTTGTCGTCCTCCTTGTACACGTTGACACCGGCGTTATACCTGCCCTCGGCAAGCAGTGTGCCGGGCACTACCAATTGTCTTGGTTCAAAATTTGTTGGAATATACAACACCTCACATTTTCTTAATAACATTGATCTCTATGCTACCGCGAGTCAGCTCGTTCAGGCGATCGACGAGACTCTGTTGCATGCCGGCAGGGATGACCGTCTCGCCGCGCCATGAACCATCAGGAAGCCACTCCGATTTTGTTACATTGCCAGTCTTGGTCACGTAGCTGTTGACCCTGCTGGCGTGCTCCTTGGAGGCCTTTACCACGATGGCGACCTGCGACACCTTGAGCGGCAGAGAGATGCGGAGCGCCTTTATGATCTCCTGGGCCTGCTCCTCAACCGATCTGAACGGGTCTACGTTGATCCTCACGTTCTCCATCGCATTCTCTATCCTCATGGGCGGATGGGGAGCCCCGGACTGGGGGTCTATGCAGTTCTTGGCGATGAAGGCGACAATCTGTTTTCTCTTGTTCTCGACCATCTGCCGCCTCTGATCCGTGGTGAGCTGCAGTTCCCCCTTCTTTATTATTGTATCAAATACGACCTTGGGGTCGGCGGTCCCAAAGTTCTTCCTGACCGACTCCTCTGAGGCCTTCTCCCCCTTCCTCGCGTCCTTGTATACGGTATCACTTATCATGAGGGCTTTGAAGTCAACCTCTTTTCCGCTCTTCAGGAGCCATGCGAGATCCGGGTCGACCATGATCTCGAAGTGCTCACCCCGAAGAGAGAGGCGGGCGACCACCGATTTGTCCTCTTTAGGCATGCCCGGCCGCCTTCACTTGCTCTATGTGCTTCGCCAACACATCGTTTGGAAGGATGTCGAACTTGCCGGTGTCCTTTCTGATTATCGCCATCTCTATCCTAGACGGGTCCAAGCCGCCCTCGACCACAGTGGCCAGGGCCCTGAGAGCAAGGGTGATAGCGGAATCAATTGCAATGTTCGCAGAGTAGTTCTTCTCGAAGAACTCGGTGACGGACTGGCTGCTGGCGCCGATGGCCACGGCAAAGTAGCCGGCGTAGGCGCCGCTGGGCTCGGTCATGAAGAGCCGGGCACCGAATTTGTCCACGCCCGCAATCAGGAGCGCGACCCCAAATGGTCTGACGCCCGCATGCTGGGTGTAGATCTGCTTTATCTCGCTGACCTTCTTGGTCAGCACCTCTACGTCTATGACATCATCGTAGAGCAGTCTGTTTATCTGGGACTCCTGCCTGGCCTTATCGACGAGTATCCGCGCGTCTGACGAGAGTCCAGCGAAGGTCGCTCCCACGTGATCGTCTATCTTCAGGATCTTCTCCATGGAGGATGGGTCTATGAGGGGGCTTATCTTCTTCTTCTCAACAGCAAGGACGACCCCGTCGACGCACCTTATACCAAGGGCCGTCCAGCCCCGCCTCACCGCCTCCAGAGCGTACTCAACCTGGAATAGACGACCGTCGGGCGAAAATATGGTTATCGCCCTATCATATCCAAGTCCTGGTGGGGTAAACATCTCAATCACCATTATACGATCTGATCATTAACGTCAATACTATATTTTACTCTTCAGCATAAAAGTTTAGGCTTATATTATATCCTTTTCGCTATATCGCTATTCTATAGCAAGGGCGGTTAACAGATCCCGCTCGGTGAGTATCCCGACGACATCGCCGCCCTCCTCGACCAGTACTGCTCCTACCCCGCTGTTCATTATCAGCGGTGCCGCCTCGCCGAGCGAGAGATCACTCTTGACGAAGACCACTCCCGTCCGCATGATCTCGCTCACAGGCACGGACATGACACGGTCCATCTCGTCGAGCAGCATCCTCCTGAAGGCGGAGCCCTCCCCAATGTACCGGACTATGTCCACCGTGGTTACCATCCCGACCACCTCGTCCCTTCTCTTTAAGGGGATCCTTCGGAAGCCGTTCGAGACCATGAGCCTGGCGGCCGATCTAATGGAGATATCCGGTGATGCGAATAGGGGATTCCGCGTCATGTGGCCTCTAACTTTTTCAGTCATTGTCCTCCCCGAGAGGTATCTAACAACATCGTACTCTGTTATTATACCCACGATCCTCTTGGATCTCCCGACTATGGGTATCGCGCCGCGGTTCGTCAGGATCATCTTCTCAAGGACGGAGGAGAAGGTGTCACTCAGATCCGCGCATATCACGTCCCTTGACATTATGGACTCGAGGGGCTCATAGAGGGCTGAGAAGAAGCGACCCTTGTGCTTTGATTTGACTATTTTGTAGTAATCACCGCCCCCGAGGAAGTTGACCATGTCCGTGGCGGTCACAATCCCTAGGAGCTCGTTCTTTGATCCCGTTATCGGCACCCTTCTGACGGCCCTTGTTATCATCACGTCTATTCCCCGGATAACGGGGGAGGTTGAGGTGGCGGAGTATACCGGCTTGTGAATGAGGTACTCCAGCTCCTTTGGCTTGCTGTAGACCACGCTGGAGAACTTTGGCCTAAAGTCGACCCTCCTACTTCTGAGAAAGCCCCTCACCACTTTCTGAGGCATGAAAAGTCACACGTAGATATAACCTGAAGAAAATATTAAAGCTGCTTGCAGAAGGCAAAGAAGAAGGTGGGGGCGCCATTACAGCGGATTGATTCGGTGCTTGTTGTTCTCCCAGAACTCGGGCATATTCTTCTTCAATAAGGACAGCATTTCCCTGTCACTTATTGTCAGGGCCTCGCCCTGATCGAACCTCTTGAGGACCTCACCGTAGATCTTCATGACATCCGGGTGATCCTTGTCCACCTTCTCGCTGTTCTTGAGACTGAAGTAGTAGTTTATCCAGAAGGCGACGCCCGCGTTGCCGGAATAGGGGGTTATGGAGACGCCCGGGGGTACTCCGAGGAGCTTCTCTGTATCGAAGGGAAGGTACATCTCGATGTTCTTCAGTGCGCCGTCCGCGTGTATGCCCGCGCGCGTTATGTTGAAGTTCTTCCCGACGAGAGGGTAGTAGTGGGGGATGTGGTAGCCTACCGTCCTCTTGTAGTAATGGCACGCCTCGGTTATGGTCTGGGTGTCCATGCCATCCAAGGATCCTTTGAGACCGGCGTAGGCGAATACCATCGCCTCGAGCGGAACGTTCCCCGCCCTCTCGCCTATGCCGAGCAGCGTCGTGTTGTTCAGGGATGCTCCGTACATCCAGGCGGAGGTCGCGTTTGCTATGGCGAGGTGGAAGTCGTTGTGGCCGTGGAACTCAAGCCACTCCGACGGGACTCCAGCGATGTGGCGGAGGACCCACATTATCTTCGGGATGCTCCTAGGGAGCGCTGCCTGTGGCCAAGGTAGTCCCAGGCCCAGCGTGTCCGGGATGCGCAGCTTTACTGGAAGGCGATATTTCTCGGAGAGTCGCATCAATCTCTTGGCAAAGGGGACCACGACGCCCAGGACATCTGCCCTCGTGCAGTCCTCCACATGGGCGCGCATCACTATTCCAGACTTCAGCCCCTCCTCTATCACCTCCAGGTACTTTGAGAGGACCTGGGAGCGGCTAAGCCCCTTGAACTTGTAGAAGATGTGGTAGTCGGATATAGAGGAGAGCATCCCCAGCTCCTCGACCTTTGCCTCCTTTGCGAGCCTAAGGTCATCCTTGCTGGCCCTTATCCATCCGCTTATTATCGGAAATTCGAGACCCAGAGACCTCGCCCTCGCCACCGCCTCCCTATCACGGTTGGTGTAAAGGAAGCACTCGGTCATCAGGATCTTGCCCTTCGGGCCACCTATCTTGTTAAGGTATTTGTACAGCTCAACGATCTGCTCCACGGTGTAAGGATCCCTGGACTGCTGCCCGTCCCTGAAGGAGGTGTCGGTGATCCAGAGATTGTCGGGGATCTCCTGAGGAACCTCGATGCCATCCCAAACCGTCTTGGGTGGGGCATCGAAGGGAAACATCTCCTTGTAGAGTTTGGGTTCTGGAGAGTCCAGTACCTCGTAGTCGGGGCACTCCACGGACTCGCCCCGCATCGTCCTCAGGATGATCTCCCTTGCGTCGTCCGCCAAAATCAACCAAGCCTCCGAAATATACAAAGGAAAGTATTAAACGCTCATTCCTTTTAAATTTATCGGTAAAAAATGAACTTAAACCAAGCATGACCATAATGATACTGAAATAAATTCAATTTAGTTCACATTTGATGCACGCTTGTTCGAAAATCAAACATATTTGATGGCGCTGGTTATAAAAATGACATTTTTTAATGAATTTTTTGCTAAAAAATACTTTACATTTGTAAAAAGTGGGCGCAGGGTTTTCCCTGCGGGGCTTTTGACCCTCAGACCGTTATGTATCAACATCCTTGCTATTCTGATTTGACTGGGACGGCCTCTTCATCCCCAATCCGTAACTTCTCTTGGAGGGTTTTTATCCTTTCCCTTGCCCTCTTTATGCTCCCGGTAGTAGCAACGGATGAGAGGTCGGCCGTCCCGCAGCGGAGGGTGATCTGCTGGCCGATCTTCTCTCTGAGAGAGCCCAGCAAGACCTGGTCGAGGCGCACAACGAGAAAAGGCCACCAGCGGTAGACGACCTTAGTCTGGCGGTCCGGCTCTATGTACGCCCCCAGACCGGATATCACGGACGCGTCATCTACCGTGGTGCTGGACCTGAAGATCACGTAACGTCGGCGGAGCGACCTGCATTTCATAGAGATCGACCTATGCCAATGAGATTTAATGGTGGTGCATCCTAAAAGGATGCCTAGCGAGACCACTCTTCACGAGAGGTCGAAGATCTTGAGGACGGACACCACATCACCCTTCCGCCCCATCAGGCGGATTTTGATCCGTATAACATCGTCGGAGAAGGAGAGTCTTGGAGCCCTGAGAAGGGAGGTCTGCTTATCCACCCTAAGGAAGAGCGTGGAACGACCGTCGTAGTAAAGGTCTATCTGATCCCTTATCCTGATCCTGTCGCCCACAGGCAGGAGACGGACTATGTAGCCCACGATCTCTTTGGCGCGGTCCTTGTCCAGGACCTCGAGTGTCAGGACGGTTATGGGGTTGCCATGGTGCCCCTTGGCATCCGCGGCGTTTATCTGGCAGGCACTTCTAACAGACTCGGGAACCAGGTTTAAAACGGCAGAGTTGACCTTGGAGAGGTCCTCTGTGGCGTGGGCTATTGTGCTGAGGGATATTCCTGTTATCATACCAAGAGGGTGGACACCCAATAAAATAGAGGGCACTGGGGATTAAAGGCTTTATGTGCGCCTCGCGTAGCGCTTTGGCCCCGCCTTCTCCGCGCCCTTGCCCTTGGTGTACAAGCCGCGGCTCCTCCTTCCAGCAGGGGTGAGGCCTTTATAGACCCTGCCCCGCTGGGACGGGTTTGCCAGCCAGGACAGGTCCCTGTCGGAGAGGACTGCTGGGTGCGATGGGTCAACAAGAATGACCTCGAACCAAGAGTACCTGCCGTCCGAGGCGACCCAATAGCTCCCCAGCACATTCATGTTGGGGAACCTCTTGGCAACCCTCTCCTCGGCGATCCAACGGTTGCTCTTGCTTGAAGTAATCCCATAGACGCCCATGCGCTTGGGGCGCCTTCCTGATCGGGGCCTCTCAACATTCATGGGGCCCCTGATGATTCTGATCCTTGCGACGATAACGCCCTGTTTGGCCTTGTAGCCAAGGGAGCGGGCTCTGTTGATCCTCGTAGGATGATCCAGCTTGACTACGGACGGACCTCTACGCCACTGAACTAGCCTTGTGGTTCGCAAAGCCCGAACTATGCCCTCGTCGGGCCGCTTCCACGTCTCTGCCAGGTACTTGTACGCAGACATTACCGCACCAACCGTAGAACTAAAGCGGCTTAAAGGCGTTTATAATGTTTTCGGCTATCGTAATGGCACCTAGGACTTGTGCCTCCTTTGTCTGCGCACCGACGTGAGGGGTTGCAACGACGTTAGGCAGTGCCACCAACTCCTTCTCCCACGGCTCCCTGGGCGGCTCGTTCTCGTAGACGTCGAGGGCTGCGCCAGCCAGCCTCCCACTCTTAAGGGATTCGAGCAGGTGCTTGCAATCGACAACCTCCCCCCTTGATGCGTTTATCAGGTACGCGCCGGACTTCATGAGGGAGAGGGTCCTCTCATTGATCATACGCTTGGTCTCGGGCAGCAGGGGGACGTGGAGGGTGACAATATCGGATCTCCTCAGCACGTCCTCGAGCGTTGCCATCCTCTCGGCGCCCAGCCTCTTTATGGCTTCCTCGTCGATCATAACGTCGTAGACTATGATCTTCATACCGAATGACTTTGCCCGCTCGGCGACGGACTTGCCGATCCTCCCGAGTCCAACAACTCCGAGGGTCTTCCCGTTTAGCTCTGTGCCATGGAAGCGCTTCTTCTCCCAGAGGCCCTTCTTCATGGACTCGTTGGCGAGGTGGACGCCTCTGACAAGGTTCAACATCATTGACATGACGAGCTCGACCACGGCCACTGTGGACATCTGTGGGGTGTTGATCACCTTTATACCCTTGGCCTCAGCGGTCTTGGTGTCTATGGTGTCGAGCCCCACCCCCACGCGCCCTATGAGCCTGAGCCTCTTGCCGCTCTCGATGATCTCCTGGGTGACCTTCGTCCTGCTCCTGACGATGAGAACCTCGTAGTCGCCTACTACCTTCTTCAGCTCTTCAGCGGATATGTCGAACCTCTCGCTGACCTCGAACCCGGCGGCTCGCAACCGCGCCGGGCACTCTTTATCTACTTCATCTGCAATCAGTACGCGCACGTAAATCACCTGTAAGGGCTGTGAAGAATTGATGGCGGCTGAATTAAACCTTTTCGTTTCCCACCATAGATCTGGAGTGCTGGTGGGAGAGGAGCAGGAGTTCTATCGCGCAGATCGGAACCGCGCCATTATTTTTACCCAATGCGCAACTCCTCTCGCATGGGCGCTCCTTCAGGCACGCTCTACTCATAATCGATATGGATGGACTGTTCTCTCTCAGCAACGAAGAAGGGTGTGCAAAACCAAGAGGTCGAAAACCCCATCATGCTGGAGGCCCTACCAATATTTTTAAATACCTATCAGGTATAATACCTAACAGGTATATATTTATGAGGTTCTATGACAGGGAGAGGGAGACCGAACTTCTAAAGAAGTATGACAGGGTGGTGGTCATAGGCAGGAGGAGGGTTGGCAAGACCCGTTTGGTGGAAGAGACCTTCAAAGAGAGATGCATAACGCTCTTTGTGGCCGAGAAGAAGGAGAGGTTGGTCTGCAAGGACTGGCTTGAAGAGGTCCGGAAGAGCGGCATATACATCCCAGAACTGACCTCCATGAAGGACGTGGTTGAATACCTGCTGAACATGAAGGACGACCGCGTTGTCTTCATTGACGAGTTCCAGAACCTCCTGAAGGTGAATAAAGGCTTCATCTCCGACCTGCAGAGGCTCCTGGACAGGTACAGGGAGAGGAAGGCCGTGGTCTCAGGCTCGATGATCAGCATGACGAAGAAGCTCGTCGAGAACTACAAGAGCCCTGTTTACGGGCGGTTCGATACGGTATTGAAGCTGGGGGAGCTTGACTTCAGGACAGTTGCTGAGCTCTGCCGGGACCTTGGCTACTCTGCAGAGAACGCGGTGGTGCTTTACTCAGTCTTCGGTGGAATTCCTAAGTATTACGAGACCCTCGGGAAGGTCAAGGGGGATCCGCTGGGGTTTATCTCATCGATGTTCTTTGAGGACCCTTACCCGCTGGTCGAGGAGGTTCGGGTCATGCTGAGGGAGGAGTTCGGGAAGGAGTTCAAGACCTTCTTCAGCATCCTGGAGGCAATAGCGAACTCTGTCAACACCTTCGGCGAGATAGCTGGATACATAGGAGAGGAGGCGACCAAGGTTACAAAGTACATCTACCTGCTGGAGAGGGATTATGAGGTCATAGAAAAGAGGGAGAGCATCGCCGGGAAGGGCAAAAGGATCTACTCGATAACCTCCAATTTGCTGGACTTCTGGTTCAGGTTCGTCTGGAGATTCTACCCGGACTTGCTCGGAAGGGGGGAGGAGGCTAAGCGGAACTTTATCACGAATGCCGGCAAGTTCGTAGGGCTGAAGTTCGAGGGGGTAGCGGAGGAGATCGTGCGTCCTCCCTTTAAGCCGGATAGGATGGGAAGGTGGTGGGGGGCGTACAGGGACAGGAAGGGGGGCGAGAGGCGAACCGCGGAGATCGACCTGGTGGCATTGAGGGAGGCCTCGAGGGAGATCGCATTCTTTGAGGTGAAATGGAGCAGGCTGACTAGGAAAGATGCGCTGAGGGTCTTAAAGGGCTTGGAGGAGAGGAGTAAACTGGTAGGCTGGCGCCTTGAAGACCGAAGGGCGTATTTCGGTGTAGTGGCCAAAGTAATAGAGGACAAGGAAAGTTTGAGGAAGGAAGGGTACCTCGTCTTTGATCTGAAAGACCTCATTAGATGAATGACGATTCAAATAGTGGTCGATAGACTTGCCGGTAGAGTTTGAGTTCGAGATGTACGGGGAGAAGGAGGTGAGGATGCCCCACTTCACGGGCTACCTTGCCCGGGGGATACTGCTGCAGGCGATACGCCGGGTGGATCCGGCCGCCTCTCAGGTCCTCCACGAGCCGAACATTAGGAAGGCATACGCGGTCACGCCGCTGAGGTTCCGGAGCAAGGCTAGAACCGCAGGGGGTTACGTCTTGAACCCCGAGCACCCATGTTGGGTGGGAGTGAGGTTTCTGGCGGACGATTACGCAACGTTACTTTTGAGGTGCTTCGAGTCAAAGCAGAGCTTCCTGATTTATGACACGGTGTTCAGGATAGCCTCGGTGAATATGAAAACCAAGAGCTACAGAGAACTGTGGGATGAGGCAAAGCCCGTTGAGGCGTTCAGGTTGTACTTCCATACACCTACTTGCTTCGCGGCGCTAGGGCAGAGGTACTACTGCCTATTCCCGGAGCCCAAGAGGGTCTTCGGAGGCCTCCTGAGTCTTTGGAACATGTACTCTGACAGGAAGTTCGAGGGGCAAGAGAAGGAAACGTACCTCAAGTGGCTCGGAAGAGAGGCAGGAGTCTCGGGATACTCCCTTGAGACAAGGCAAGAATCGACCGGGAAGGGGAAGGCAATAGGCTTCACGGGGTGGGTGGCATATCGATTGGGGGATAATGGAAGGTGGCAAAGGTTAACGAATTGCTTGGGCAGTTTAGCAGAGTATTCCAATGTAGGAAAGAATAGAACCGCAGGCTTTGGTGTTGCTCAACGCCTCGAGAGGAGGGCAGGTAAATAGATTATGTCTAGTCAGAATGTCGAAGAAGTGTTTAGAATAAGTTTAGGAGGTAATCCCCCATATAAGCATCAAAAAGAGGCTGCTGAGAAGATCCTTGAAGGCAATTCGGTGGTAATTAGAGCGCCCTGTGGGTCTGGCAAAACTGAAGCTTGCGTGATTCCGTTTCTTATGGGCAGAAGGGATAAGCTGCCTTCACGCCTAATATATTCACTTCCTACAAGGGCTCTGGCTGATGATGTTGCTGACAGGATAATTGCCAAAATTAAAAATATTGGTGAGACAGCAAAAGTCGCGGTTCAACATGGAGCTAAATCGGACGGCGACCCATTTTTCAAGGCAGATTTGATTGTTGCTACTATTGACCAGACAGTTGGTGCCTACTGTGCCACTCCGCTGAGTCTTCCAGTCTATCTGGGAAACATACCAGCTGGTGCGGCCACCTCTTCAATGTTGTGTTTCGATGAGGTGCATACTTATGATCATCGTTTAGGGCTCCAGACAATGCTTGTTCTTGTCGAGAGAGCAAAGCGGCTTAACTTACCCTCCGTAGTTATGTCGGCAACCCTGCCTGATGCCTTCGTTAACTATCTGACTGACGGATTAGGGTTTGCGCTGGTTGAGGGCAAAGACGAATATGTCGAGAAGAGGCGCAACCGGAAGGTGGTTCTACATTGGACGGGGAGGGGTTTGATTGATGAAGACATTTTGGAAAAGTTCAAGGATAATAATGTGATAGTCGTGTGTAACACGGTTTCCAGAGCACAGGAACTTTATTCAAGGATCAAAGACAAAATTCCTACCTCTTTCTTGCTACATTCTAGATTTTTGCCGGAAGACAGGCAAAGAAAAGAGGTGGAGATGAAGGAACAGTTCAGAGCTAAAAAGGCAGGATGCTTGATAACCACTCAAGTCTGTGAGGTAGGGCTCGATATTTCATGCGATGTTATTCTAACAGAGGTAGCACCTCCAGATGCCTTAATTCAGCGCCTTGGGAGGTGCGCAAGAGAGGGAGGGACAGGGGAGGCATATGTGTTTGATATAGAAAATAGTGCCCCTTACGAAACGTCCATAATTAACGAATGCAAATCATATTTGATCAAGAATCTTAACGACAAAGTGATTAACTGGGATGAAGAGCGTCATTTTGTTAATGCATTACTAGGTGAACATTTCAGGCAGATAATGAATGACAGGAACCAACGGCTGCGCATTCTTAATAGTTTGGCAGGGGCTGCCTTTGAAGGAGATAAAATAGAGGTAGAACAAAACGTCAGAGAAATATTGAATGTTAATCTTACTATTCACGATAGCCCACTCTCCCTCGGCAACGACGTTCTCAATATGCCATGGCTAAATGTAGACGTTAGACTCGTGCAAAGAGAAGGCAATAAGAGAGGCGTTCCCTTATACTTAGTGGAATGGAGCGACGATGAAAGGGGTCGTCCTTGCCCCATTATTTCTCAAGTAAAAAGTGTAAAGCCGTATAAAAGTTATGTAATACCCCCAAGTTATGCAAGTTACGATGAGGATTACGGTTTAGTATTCGGGAAGGCAGGGCACAATCTTGCAATTCATCCTAGAAAGGATCACGAAGTTGCCCACCCGGAGTATTCTAAGGAGCCTTGGATTGAGCATGCGCTGAAGAGTTTGAGCGCTTTTAACAAGATGCTTCTTGAAGAAAGAAAAGCAATAGAACTGTTGGCTAATATTCTTGGATTAGGATGCAGAGAAACCTGTGGAGTAATAGCCTTTGCAGTAGGTTTGCATGACATTGGTAAGCTCAACAAGAGATGGCAAGAGGCAGTAGGCGCGAGTGAAGTCCCATTGGCGCATACTCCTTGGGACAAAAAGATACAACCACCACCTCATGCAACGATTTCCGGATATGCTTTACAAGAGGCCTTTCAAAATGTCATTGGGCAGAGGACGATAAGGACAATATTAGCATTGGCAATCGGGCATCACCATCATACCAGAGCGATGCAAGTTGAGAGATATTGCTTTATAAGCGGTTGGAGGGGCTTAGTTGATAACGTGGAGAAAAGAATTGAAAAAGCCTACGGAGTAACTTTTTCTCTCGATATGGTCTGCCCTTCGAGTGAGGCTTCATATCTAGAGACCAAGTTACCCGAATTTGAGAACGTAAAGATCTATACGAGTTATTGTATAATTTCAAGACTTGTACGATTATCGGATCAACTTTCATTCTCCCAAACAAACGTGATTTAGAAACAAGTTATTAAATAAACCAGCGCATTAATGTAAAATAGAGGAATATGCTTTGGAAGGGCAACTTTTCTTAAATAAGACTGGATTCGAAATGTTTGATGCCCTGAGGGCTTTTGGTCTGGCATATTTGGTGAAAAATCCTGATGATATTACAGACATTAGAATTCAGGATCTAGGGCATTTGTATCTGGTCTCCACCGAAGGCAAATTGCCATCAAATGTTAATCCTCAACTGTTCGTAGACAATGACGGGTGGGGCCAAGTGTTTCAAACAGTAAGGGAGAGAAAAGATGCAAAGAAAAAATTCCCCAGAAAAGATGTTGAAGAAATCTTAAGCACTGAATATCAAGAGATCCTGAAAACGCATTCGGATCCTGGATTTCATCCTGTCATAGGCAATGTCGTGAAGGATGGCAGAGCCATATATCAATCAATCGACGTTTCTGCAGCAAAGGGATTCAGAGAAGAAAAGAAAGGGGTAACGTATCACGAAGGATCCCAACTTTACACTGATAAACACTCTTGGGCAATCGCGTGTATTGGAAGCGTATTCTTTAATTATCATCGAGTAGGTAGCGATTTTATCTTAAATCTAGTTCCAAATCCTACTGATGTGTGGCTCATACAACACAGACAGATACGCGATGATCTGTCGAAAGAGAATATATGTAACATATCTGCAAACGTCGCTTTGGCGCACTACTCGGTAAAGATGGCAAGTGTTATTGCCCGCAGGAAAGCAGCTCGTTCGAGTAAGTACGATTCAATAATATTCAATGTTATGCGCAGAACCGGACAACAGCCAAAGCCAGGCGGTGGAGGTAAATTTGGCTTATCCCTTATGGAACAATTCCTTCAGGACCCGGCAGGATTTGATGCCCTAGAGAAGATAGATATAATTATGAGCAATGGCTATGCAAAAGGGATCAAACAGGAACTTACTTTTTCATTCGCTGAATTCATTATTCATCCGAGTTTGAGAACTTTCATTAGGTGCGAAGACCTTTATATACGTGCGAGGATAAGTAAAAACGTAATGCTCTGGGACAAGAAACCTTTGGAGGTTTTACTCAAGAATGTCCAAGATGTATGATCTGTTTTCTAATAGCGCTGTAGAAAACTTTGGTACTGCGTTAAGATACGCAATTGGCAAGCGTGAATATGGTGGCGCAGAAGATTATACATCCCTTGTGGAGCTAGAGTACGTCGAGAAGATGGATCAATTCATTGAGGTTTTAAAGAAATTTCTACGAAGATATGATTCTCAAACTAGAAGATACGAGCGAGAGAAAACTGGTAAGTTCGCCTTCAAACCAACCGATAAAGATCTCAAGGATTTGATAATGCTTGCAGAATCATACGGAGTCCAAATTGTGAGTGCTGCGCTAATAGCACACGCGCTCGTAAGACCAGAGAAGGAGGAATAATAAATGGCCAATATGGTTTATGAAATTGGAATCTTAGGGCGGATGAGAATAGATGCACACTCTTTGAATAATGAGGGGACTATAGGGAATGTAACTGAGCCAAGGACAGTGATACTTGCAGATGGTACAAAGACCGATGGTATCAGCGGAGAGATGTTAAAACACATTCATGCTGAAAGTCTTTGGCAATTGGCTAAAGCGGCGAACATAAATCTCTGTGAGGCATGCAAAGTTATGAGCCCCATGAGGGCAGATGGTAATAGCCTAGTTACAAGCAAAGAGAGGGCACCTGATGCGGTTAAAGAGGCGTTAAATTGTGTTGTTTGTGATACTCATGGATTCCTTGTTCAAGAACCTACCGTTAACAGAAAGTCTACAGTTGAGTTCGGGTGGGCGCTAGGAATTCCTGAAAAATTCTACAGAGATATACATGTTCATACCCGAGTTGCTCTCGGCGAGAAAAAAAGAGAGAAAGGAAAGGAAGCCAAAGTTTCAGAACAAATGATCTACAATAGACCGACCAGATCTGGTGTGTACGCGATGGTATCAGTTTTCCAGCCATGGAGGGTGGGTCTAAACGAAGTAAATTACAACTACGAACTTAACAATAAAAGCCAGAAAGAAAGATACGAACTAGTTTTGGATTCTTACAAGTCAATGATGATGCGGTTAGAGGGAGCCATGACCACAACTCGTTTACCTCATTTCAGCGCGTTTGATGGGGTCATTGTAACCTCGCAGAAAGGGGTACCAGTGCCTATCATAAGTCCGCTTATAGAGGGGTATAAGGATCAAGTAAAGAAGATTTCAAAGGGAGCGAATATTAAAGAATTTGGATCCCTCTCAGAATTCTTGGCCACCATGGATACATTAAAGGAATTGATTCCTTACAGGCTTGGTGTCAAAGAGTAATGGTTTGGGTTGGTGCAGAGTACTCTTTCGCAAGCACTTTTTCTTACAGGATACCATATTTTTCTTCTTCGTACGCGCTTTCAGCACCGACCCCAAGCCCATCGACTGTGAAGCTGGCGGCAGTATCATCGATAATCAATCGTAGTGGAGACGTTGAGAAAGGAAGAAAATTATTTGATGGCATAAAAACGGTGCCTGTCGGTCTCGTTTTGCCTAATAAAATAGCCATCTTTAAGAGCTTTATGAAGAGGTTGAAACAAAAACGGAGCGAAAGAGGATTTGAAAGAACTTTTGGCATTAGAGAATATATTGTTTATGGAGATACACTGAATATTCATTTGAATGTGCCTCCAGAAAAGAGCCAATTAATGCTAGAGGCATTGATGGACATACAATACTTTGGTAGTTCCGACTCTGTTTGTAGTTGTATTAATAGCGGTTTTATTGAGCCTAATCTAAAGCGCTGTCCTCAGCCATTTGATAAATCTTCTTTAATTAAGGAAGGTAGCAAAGGGATTGTTTTCATGTTGACCGATTTTACAGATAGAGCAACCTTTGATGATATAAACCCATACTCGGGAAAAAAGATGGCCAAAGGAGCACTAATACTCAAACCTTTTTTATATCCACTTAGAGTAGCTATCAAAGAAAGCAACTACACTGTATATGAGCTGATACGATAATCATCGATCTTTTAATTGATAATTAGATGTGTTCTACCATTTCAAGGACTAGACACAGTATCGTCTCACTTCGCAGTAACCACATTTTTCATCCGCAACCTTTCTCGGGATCACTTCTTTGAGCAGGATTTGCCTTATCCTCTGAATGTCTCTACTCATGGAATGCTTGTCCTCTTCAGTCACGGTAACTTCTACTGCCTCCTTCTGCTGAGGGAAGTAGATGATTCCCCTTTTGGTCTTGATGCCAAATGCATGGTCTAAGAGAACTACGTAAGCCACGATCTGCTTCCGGTACTGGCGCGGTACCCCTATGCCCTCGGTGTACTTCGAGTCGACTGGTATCAGCTCGCCGTCCTCCATCTTCAGCAGAACGTCCAGCTGGCCCGCCAGCCCGATATCCGGCGCCTCAAGATAGGGTCGGTAAACCACTTCCTTCACCTTCTCCCTCTCGAACCCGTAGATGGTCTTCCTCTCCGTCAGTCTCTCCTCCTCCCGGCTCTGCTCCTCCCTCCCGACCTCCATCTTCTTCCGGGGCTTGGTGGGTGCGCCGAGCACCCGCAGGTAGTAGACCTTCCTCGGGCAATAGAAGTATTGAGCTATGTCGAAGACCGTTACGGTTACGTCCTCACCAGCGCAGGTAGAATGCCTCATAGGATTTGAGCTCCCCGCGGAGGTATTTCGCGATGTCCACCGCTTGGCTGAGGATCAGGTCGGTCCACCTTACCTTAACGTCCCTGTGCCTCACGTAGCTCTCGAAGGCTCCTTCCAGCTCCTCGATCAGCCGGCGCTTGGATGCGTCTCCGAGCTTGCAGATGCCCTCGACCATCTCGAACTCGTTAGCCTTCACGACCCCCTTCGTTATCAGGGCAACGACGGTCTTGTCCACGGTCTGCTGCCGGAACTCCTCCATCAGGTCGAGGACCATGCTCGCCTTCCCGGGGCGGTCAACATGCAAAAATCCACCATATGGATCCAGACCGGCGAAGTGGACTCCACGCCACACCTCCCCCTCAAGGAGGGCGTAGCCGTAGTTCAGCATCGCGTTTACGGGATCCTGCGCGTACCTCCCGCTCCTGCCAGGGAAACCGAAGGGCTCGGGTATTACCTTGGAGATCCCCTCCCAGTAGAGCCTTGACGCATTTCCCTCAAGCCCCATGACGATTCCCCTCATGAGTGCGGCAGGACCCGCAGGGACGCCCTCTAGTAGCGCTATCTGTTCCGATACGGCTTCGCGCTTCTCCATCAGAGCCGCCGCCACATCGGGGGAGGACTCGCTCCTGACCTTCGCGAGGGTCCCAAGCACCGCGTACTGGTTCCTAATCTTTGCGGCGATGAACGCCTTTGCGAGATGCCCGCTCCTGCAGTCCCCCTGCGCCGCGTACTGCTCCCGCCGGGTCTGAACCGTCCTCATGAGAGAGGATGA
>Ga0194112_10001373_pt1 | contig 35839 bp, 32 predicted proteins | sample TA2MahC400mmetaG_FD_146191 | JGI IMG/M metagenome (GOLD analysis project Ga0194112, IMG submission 146191) | Freshwater microbial communities from Lake Tanganyika, Tanzania - TA2015016 Mahale Deep Cast 400m | ecosystem: Environmental > Aquatic > Freshwater > Lake | place: Tanzania: Lake... | reverse complement strand
GCGTTCAACGCGCTGTCGCGGCGGGACTTGATCTGGTGCAGGGGCTCGTTCCGGTCGGCCATGGCTTATCTTTCCGCCGTAAAGGCGCCCGTCGCGGTGGCGACGGGATTGTCGCCGTCCTCGTCCAGCGCGACCGCCCGCATGAACGCCACGCTGCGGGTCATGTGATAGCACTCGGCCCGCGCGGTGATCCGCTGGCCGGGCGTCGCACCACGCATGTAGTCGATGCGCAGGTCGATCGTCGCGGTCGAGCGGGGGTTTGACGGGTGGGCCATCACTGCCGCGCCGCAGCAGGTGTCCATCAGCGCGGACACCACCCCGCCGTGGATGACGCCCGTGCGCGGATCGCCCACCAGATGCGCGGCCCAAGGCATGCTGATGACGGCGCGGCCCGCGCCGATTTCATCCACGCGCATGCTCAGGGCGCGGGCATGGGGGATTGCCTCGATGAACTGCTGTGCGATGCGGGTGTGATCGTCCGCAGGCTCTGTGTCGTCCATCATCGGGGCCTCCTGTCCTGCAGATGCTTAGCCGTCAGGGGCGCACCGGCTCAACCCCCGATAAAGGCAGTTGCGCGTTTTGGTTGAGAATAAGGCTGGGACCGCTTAGGTTGACGCCAAGGGAAACTTTTGCGGAGGCGGGCATGGCCGAGGATCAGCTGAGCTTCAAGGAGATGTGCGCGCGCTTTGAGGTCACCCCCCGAACCTTGCGCTATTACGAGTACATCGAACTGCTGAAGCCCAGAAAGGAAGGCCGCGCGCGGTTTTATGGCGCGCGCGAGGTGGCGCGGATGACCCTGATCCTGCGGGGCCGCCGCTTCGGCTTTTCGCTGGAAGAGATCCGCCAGTGGCTGCAGATCTATGACCGGCAGGGGTCGCGCGAGCAGTATCAGGTCTGGATCGGGATGGCCGAGCGGCAGCTGGCAGTGCTGGACGGCCAGATCGCCGATTTGCAGGCCGCGCGGGCCGACCTGGACCAGCTGCGCCAGACCACCGTGGATGAACTTGCGCGGATGCCCTGACGCCGCGATAGCCCGGTCGTGACGCGGCGTCCTGCTTACGTTCGCGTCAACTTGAGGCTATCTTGAGGGCAAGGACGGAAGGCCGGTTTGAGGAGGAGCCGCATCACCATGTCCGACGATCTGATGACCATCCGCCAGATGTGCGACGCTTATGACCTTACGCCGCGCACGCTGCGCTTCTACGAGGCCCGGGAACTGATATTTCCGCAGCGGCGCGGGCAGCATCGCCTGTACGACCGGCGCGACCGGGCGCGGCTGACGCTGATCCTGCGCGGCAAGCGCTTCGGCTTCAGCCTGGAACAGATCCGCCAGTTGCTGGAGTTGTACGAGCCCGGCGGCGCGAACCGGGCCCAGATCGCGGCAACGATCCGGGTGGGTCAGGCGCGGCTGGCCGACATGGAGCGGCAGCATGCGGAGCTGAGCGAGGCGATCACCGAACTCCGGTCCCAGATCTCGGATGCCGAAGGCCGGCTTTCCGTTGCGTCCCAGGAACAGACCACAGGATAATGCCATGCCGATCTACAATCCTCCGATCCGCGACCTGCAATTCGTCCTGCATGACGTCTTGAAGCTGTCGCACTGCGACCTGCCCGGCCATGACGAGCTTGCCCCCGATTTCACCGAAGCCGTGCTGGAGGCCGCTGGCAAGCTGGCCGCCGAGGTGCTGGCGCCGCTGAACATCGTGGGCGACCAGCAGGGCTGCCGGCTGGAGAACGGCGTCGTGCGCACGCCCGAAGGCTTTGGCCGCGCCTTCGAGGCTGTCAAGGAAGGCGGCTGGACCTCCCTTGACTGCGATCCCGAATACGGCGGCCAGGGCATGCCCTATGTGATGGGCGTCGCCACGGGCGAGATGTTCGTGTCGGCCAACCTCGCCTTCAACATGTACCAGGGACTGACGCACGGCGCCTATTCGGCGATCCATGCCCACGGCACCGACGCGCAAAAGCAGACCTATCTGCCCAGAATGGTCAGCTGCGACTGGACCGGCACGATGAACCTGACCGAGCCGCATTGCGGCACCGACCTGGGCCTGCTGCGCACCAAGGCCGAGCCGCAGGACGACGGCAGCTACCTGATCACGGGACAGAAGATCTTCATCTCGGCCGGCGATCACGACCTGGCCGAGAACGTCATCCACCTGGTCCTGGCCAAGGCGCCCGGCGGGGGCGAGGGCACCAAGGGCATCAGCCTTTTCATCGTGCCCAAGTTTCTGGTGAACGAGGACGGCTCTGTGGGCGAGCGCAACGGCGTCACCGTCGGCACGCTGGAGCACAAGATGGGCATTCACGGCAACGCGACCTGCGTGATGAACTATGACGGGGCGCGGGGCTGGCTGCTGGGCGACCTGCACAAGGGCATGCGCGCGATGTTCACGATGATGAACGAAGCGCGGCTTGGCGTCGGCCTGCAGGGTTATGCGGGTGCGGTGCCGGCCTATCAGAACGCACTGGCCTATGCCAAGGATCGCCTGCAGGGCCGCGCCGTGACGGGTGCCCGGAATGCGGCCGGCGCCGCCGACCCGCTGATCGTGCATCCAGACATCCGCCGCAGCCTGATGGACCAGAAGTCGTTTCTGGAAGGCGCCCGCGCCCTGGCGCTGTGGGGCGCACATCTGATCGACCGCAGCCGCCTGGCGCATGACTCGGATGCCGAAGGGCTTGTGTCGCTGCTGACGCCGGTCATCAAGGGCTTCCTGACCGACAAGGGTTTCGAGACCACCGTCCTGGCCCAGCAGGTCCTGGGGGGCCACGGCTATGTCGAGGAATGGGGCATGAGCCAGTTCGTGCGCGACGCCCGCATCACCATGATCTATGAGGGCGCGAACGGCGTGCAGGCGCTGGACCTGGTCGGCCGCAAGCTGGCGCAGGACGGCGGCAAGTATGTCATGGCCTTCTTCGAGATCATCAAGTCGTTCTGCAAGGAACATGCTGCGAACGAGGCGTTGCAGGCCGACTTCATCGTGCCCCTGAAGGCCGCATCCAAGGACCTGCAGACCGCCGCGACGTTCTTCATGGAGCGGGGCATGAAAAACCCGGACGACGCGCTGGCGGGGTCCTATGACTTCATGCACCTCTTTGGTCATGTCACGCTTGGCTACATGTGGGCGCGCATGGCGGTCGCGGCGCAGGCGGCACTGGACGCGGGTACGGCCGACACAGCCTTTCACAAGACCAAGCTGGCCACCGGAAGGTATTACATGAAGCGGCAGCTGCCGATGACCGCCACCCATCTGGCACGCATCCAGACGGGTGCAGCCACCGTGATGGAACTGGAGCCGGAGGCCTTCTGACGCGCGATCACGCTGCAAAGAGGCAGGTTGGATATGCGGGAAACAAGGACTTCCACAGTGGCGCCCCGGCCCCTCCCCTGTCGCAGGGGACAGGCCCTGTGGGCACGGGGCGGAGACGACGATTCGGGTGGCGGTCATCGGCTCTTCGGCCTGTACCGCAGCACCGATCATAGGAAGGCCCGCTGAAGAAGGAGCCAACGCTCCTTCTTCGTTGTCCGAATGCCCCGCATGGGTCCGGGGGCACAAGGCCCCTGGTGGTTCTGGAGGGAAGATGACGGCACAGCTTTGGTGTTTTGGTGAATCCGGCAATGCCTACAAGGCAGCGCTGACGATGCAACTGGCGGGCTACGACTGGCGCCCCGTCTTTGTCGACTTCTTCAACGGCGAGGCACGCAGCCCGGAATTCCGGGCCCTCAATCCGATGGGCGAGGTGCCGGTCCTGCGCGACGGCGACCTCACGCTGAGCCAGTCGGCCGTGATCCAGCTGCACATCGCCGAGCGGACCGGCCGTTTGATGGGAAGCGACCGGCACGAAACGCTGCGGTGGCTGATGTTCGACAACCACAAGCTGTCGGGGCAGGCAGGGCCGGCCCGGTTCCTGCTGAACTTCCTGCCCGCGGCCAAGCGTCCCGCCGGCGCGGCCGAGTACCTGCAGGGGCGGCTGAAGGCCGCGTACCAGGTGCTGGACGGCCATCTTGCCGATCGGGACTGGGTCGCGCCGGGCGGCCCGACGATCGCGGATGTCGCGCTGTGCGGCTATCTGTTCTATCCCGAACCCTTCGGCTTTGACCGCGGGGACTGGCCCCATATCGACCGCTGGTTGAAGGACATCGCCGCCCTTCCCGGCTGGAAACACCCCTATGACCTGATGCCCGGCAATCCATCGGACCGGGCGCCCAAGGAGGACCCATGACCGACGCCTTCATCTATGACGCCGCCCGCACGCCGCGCGGCAAGGGCCGCCCCGACGGCAGCCTGCACGAGGTCACGGCGCTGGCCCTGTCCGCGCGCCTGCTGAACGCCGTCAAGGAGCGCAACAACCTGGAAGGTCACGCCGTCGAGGACGTGATCTGGGGCAATGTCACCCAGGTCAAGGAACAGGGCGGCTGCCTGGCACGCTCGGCCGTGCTGGCCTCGGACCTCGATCAGCGCATTCCGGGCCTGTCGATCAACCGCTTCTGCGCCAGCGGCATGGAGGCGGTGAACCTGGCCGCCAACCAAGTCAGGGGCGGGGCGGGCCATGCCTATATCGCAGGCGGGGTCGAGATGATGGGACGCGTCGCCATGGGCAGCGACGGGGCGGCCATCGCGGTCGATCCCAGCCTGGCGATGAAGTCCTATTTCGTGCCCCAGGGGATCAGCGCCGACATCATCGCCACCGAATACGGCTTTACCCGCGAGGAGGCCGACAAGCTGGCGGTGGAAAGCCAGCGCCGCGCGGCGGCCGCCTGGCAGGAAGGGCGCTTTGACAGGTCCGTCGTCCCGGTCCTGGACCAGAACGGGCTGACGATCCTGGATCGCGACGAGTACATGCGTCCCGGCACCACCGCCGAGGATCTGGCCAGGCTGAAGCCCGCCTTCAAGGAGATGGGCGAGGTCATGCCCGGATTCGACAAGGTGGCGATGCTGAAATACCCGCATCTGGACCACATCGACCACATCCACCACGCCGGCAACAGCAGCGGCATCGTGGACGGCGCGGCTGCCGTGCTGATCGGCAACGAGGAGTTCGGCCGCGCCCATGGCCTCAAGCCCCGCGCCCGCATCCGCGCCACCGCCAAGATCGGCACCGACCCCACGATCATGCTGACCGGTCCCGTGCCCGTGACGGAAAAGATCCTGGCCGACAGCGGCATGTCGATCAGCGACATCGACCTTTTCGAGGTGAACGAGGCCTTTGCCAGCGTCGTGCTGCGCTTCATGCAGGCGTTCCAGGTCGATCCGGCCCGCGTCAACGTCAATGGCGGCGCCATCGCGCTGGGACACCCGCTGGGCGCGACGGGCGCGATCATCATCGGCACCCTGCTGGACGAGCTGGAGCGGCAGAACAAGACGGTGGGCCTAGCGACGCTGTGCATCGCCTCGGGCATGGGCGCGGCCACCATCATCGAGCGGGTCTGATGACGGTCCTCCGCAAGAACAGCGTGCCCCTGACCGAAGGGGTGTCGGGTTATCCGGCGCCCTGGAACCTGGGACGGGGTTTCCTGCACTACCGGCACCTGACCGAGGCGGGCGGGCTGACGCAGTTCGGCATCGCGCTGGAAACGCTGCATCCCGGCCGGCAGAGCAGCCAGCCCCATTGGGAAGAGCGCGAGGACGAGTTCCTTTACCTGCTGGAGGGCGAGCTGACGGTGGTCGAGGACGGGGTCGAGACGGCCCTTCATCCCGGTGACTGCTGCTGCTGGAAGGCCGGTGATCCCGTGGCGCATTGCCTGCGCAACCACAGCGACGCGCCCGCGACCTATCTGATCGCGGGCAGCCGCAACCCCGACAACATCTGCCATTATCCGGGGCTCGATCTGCTGGACACGCCTGCGGGCCATACGCATCTGGACGGAACCCCCTACCCGACAGAGGGAAAGAGAACATGACCGATTTCACGATGGAAAAAGGCGCCGACGGCGCCGCGATCATCACCTGGGACGTGCCGGGCAAGTCGATGAACGTGCTGTCGATGGACGGCGCGACCGCCCTGAACGCGCTGATCGACGACGCACTGGCCGACGAGGCGGTAAAGGGCATCGTCATCACGTCGGCCAAGAAAGACTTTGCCGCCGGGATGGATCTGAATGTCATCGCAGGCATGCGGGACCAGGGCGGCGCACAGGGCGTCTTTGACGGCGTCATGATGCTGCATCACCTGTTGCGCAAGATCGAGCTGGCGGGCATGGACTTCAAGACCAGGAAAGGCGGCAAGCCCATTGCGGCCGCCCTGCCCGGCACGGCGCTTGGCATCGGGCTGGAACTGCCGCTGGCGACGCATCGGATCTTTGCGGCCGAGAATCCCAAGGCCAAGATCGGCCTGCCCGAGATCATGGTCGGCATCTTCCCCGGCTCGGGCGGCACCACGCGGCTGGTGCGCAAGCTGGGGATCATGGCAGCCGCGCCCTTTCTGCTGGAGGGCAAGCTGTCGGAGCCCAGAAAGGCCAAGGCCGCGGGTCTGATCGACGAGGTCGTGGCCGATCCGGTCGCGGCCGCGCGCGAATGGGTGCTGGGCGCCACGGATGCCGACCTGGTCAAGCCCTGGGACGCCAAGGGCTACAAGATGCCGGGGGGCGAACCGTTCCACGCCGCGGGCTTCATGACCTATGTCGGCGCCAGCGCGATGGTCCATGCCAAGACGATGGGCGTTTATCCCGCAGCCAGGGCGCTGCTGTCGGCCGTCTACGAAGGCGCGCAGGTGCCCTTTGACACCGCCCTGAAGATCGAGGCGCGGTGGTTCACGCATGTGCTGATGAACCCGTCCTCGACCGCGATGATCCGCAGCCTGTTCATCAACAAGGAGGCGCTGGAGAAAGGCGCCAACCGTCCCGAGGCGCCGGACCAGACCGTGAAAAAGGTCGGCATCCTGGGCGCGGGCATGATGGGCGCGGGCATCGCCTATGTCAGCGCCATGGCCGGGATCGAGGTCGTGCTGATCGACGCGGCGCAGGACAGCGCCGACAGGGGCAAGGCTCATTCCGCCGGACTGCTGGACAAGGCCATCAGCCGCAAGAAGGCGACCGAGGAGAAGAAGACCGAGGTCCTGTCCCGCATCACCGCCACCACCGACTACGCCGCGCTGGAGGGCTGCGACCTGATCGTCGAGGCCGTGTTCGAGGACCCCGCCGTCAAGGCCGAGGTCACCCGCCGGGCCGAAGCGGTCATCCCGCAGGACGCGATCTTTGCGACCAACACCTCGACCCTGCCGATCGGCGACCTGGCAAAGGCCAGCGGCAGGCCCGAGCAGTTCATCGGGATCCACTTCTTCAGCCCCGTGGACAAGATGGCCCTGGTCGAGATCATCAAGGGACAGGCGACCGGTCCGCGCGCGGTGGCCAAGGCGCTGGATTTCGTGCGCCAGATCCGCAAGACGCCCATCGTGGTGAACGACGCACGCTTCTTTTACGCCAACCGCTGCATCATTCCCTACATCAACGAGGGCATCCGCATGGTGGGCGAGGGCGTGAACCCGACGCTGATCGAGAACGCGGCCAAGATGATGGGGATGCCCCTGGGTCCGCTGCAGCTGGTCGACGAAACCTCGATCGACCTGGGCGTCAAGATCGCCAAGGCCACCCGCGCGGCCATGGGAGAGGCCTATTCCGACAACGAGGTGGACGAGGTGCTGTTCTGGATGGCCGACCAGGGCCACATGGGGCGCAAGGCGAATGCGGGTTTCTACGCCTATGAGGACGGCAAGCGGCAGGGCCTGTGGGAGGGGCTGGACGCACGGTATCCGCGTGCCGAGGATCAGCCCGGCCTGCATGATGTCCAGCACCGCCTGATGTTCGCGCAAAGCCTCGAGGCCGTGCGCGCGCTGGAGGACGGCGTGCTGGAGGACATCCGCGAAGGCGACGTGGGCGCGATCCTGGGCTGGGGCTTTGCGCCCTGGTCGGGGGGCCCCTTTGGCTGGCTGGACATGCTGGGCGCGGCGCGCGCGGTCGAGATCTGCGACCGCCTGACGGCGGCGCATGGCGACCGGTTCCGCGCGCCCGCGCTGCTGCGCGAGATGGCCGAGGAGAATCAAAGCTTTTATGGCCGCTTTGGAGGGCAGAAGGCCGCCGCCTGACGACCCGCGGATGGGCTGCCCCGTCGTGGCCCATCCGCCCCGCCCCTGTGCCCGGACCGCCACCCGGCGAAACTTTCCGCGCCCCATGTCGTTGATCGGACGAGATTTCGCCATATGCTGATGCAAAGCGCCAGCGCCGCCCTGCGGATGGCTGACAAGGGGACATTCCAGATGACCGACGACACCCGCCGCCGCGCCGAGGCCACCCAGGCCGAGATCGACGCCCTGACCGGCGCGGCCCTGCCCGAGCCGGCGCCCGAACCGGCCCGGCTGGTCGAGGCAGACCCCGCAACGCAGGCCGAGATCCGCCGCCTCATGGACGAGATCGACCTGAGGGACTCGGGCTCGATCCTGCGCTTCGGGACGCGCGCGCAGGCCGACCTGCAACAGATCAGCCAGCGCATGCTGGCCGATGTCAGGACCAAGGAGGTAGGCCCGGCCGGCGACAGCCTGCGCGAGGTCGTGACCACGATCCGGGGCTTTTCGACCACGGAGCTGGACATGCGGCGCAGCCGCAGCTGGTGGGAAAAGCTGCTGGGGCGGTCCGCGCCCTTTGCCAAGTTCGTGGCCAATTACGAACAGGTGCAGACCCAGATCGACCGCATCACCGCCGAACTGGAAGCGCACGAGCAGAAGCTGCTCAAGGACGTCAAGTCGCTGGACCTGCTTTATGACCGCACGCTGGCCTTTTACGACGAACTGGCGCTATACATTGCTGCAGGGACGGAAAAGCTGCATCAGCTGGATTACGAGACCATTCCTGCCAAGGAGGCCGAGGTCGCTGCCCAGCCCCAGCCCGACCAGGTGATGGAGGCACAGGAACTGCGCGACCTGCGCGCGCTGCGTGACGACCTGGAGCGCCGCGTCCACGACCTCAAGCTGACGCGGCAGGTGACGATGCAGTCGCTGCCCTCGATCCGCCTGGTGCAGGAAAACGACAAGTCGCTTATCACCAAGATCAACTCGACCCTGGTGAACACGGTGCCCTTGTGGGAAACCCAGCTGGCGCAGGCCGTCACCATCCAGCGCAGTGCCGAGGCCGCGCGCGCCGTGCGCGAGGCCAGTGACCTGACCAACGAATTGCTGACCCGCAACGCCGACAACCTGCGCCAGGCCAACGCCACGATCCGGGCTGAAACCGAACGCGGCGTTTTCGACATCGAGGCCGTGCGCACCGCCAATGCCCAGCTGATCGCCACCATCGAGGACAGCCTGCGCATCGCGGACGAGGGCCGCACGCGCCGCGCCGCCGCCGAGGGCGAGCTGACGCGGATGGAGGCCGAGCTGCGCGATGCGCTGGCCTCGGCCTCCGCGCGCCAGTCCGGTGCCATTCCCGGAAGAACCGGAGGCCGCTGATGCAGACGCTTTCGCCCCGGCCGATGTCCCGGCATCTGCACGCGGTTGCCGCGACCCTGTTGGCGGCGCTGACGCTGACGGCTTGCGGACAGGGCGTGGACGACTCCCTGCAGCCCGCCGAACGCCCGACGCCTCGTCCCGAGATCCAGGGCGCGCCGGTCGAGCAGGCCCAGTTGCGCCGCGCCCGGGCCGAGCGGAACCGCGCCGCCAATGCCGCCGCCCAGCAGGCAAGCCAGCGCGCCAGCCCTGCCAGCCAGTCGCAGCGCGACTATTACATGGCGGTCGAACAGCGGCTGGTGGCGCAAGGCCGCCTGCGCCGCGACCGGGTCCCCCAGGATGCCCCTATCGACGCTGAAACGCTGACCCGCAACTTTCTGGCAGTCGCGCTGCGCGACGAATACAGCCGCTCGGGCGACGGGCTGGTGGCCCGGTCGCGTCCGGCGCCGCTGCGACGGTGGGAACAGCCCGTCCGGATGCAGCTGGAATTTGGCAACTCGATCGACATGGCCAGCCGTCCGGCCTGGCGGTCCGAGATCGCGGATTATGCCGGGCGCCTTTCGACCGCAACGCGCCATCCCGTCACGCTCACGGCCGAACGCGGCAACTTCACCATCCTGGTTTTGACCGAGGACGAGCGGCGCGCCATCGGCCCGCGGCTGGAACAGCTGGTTCCGGGGATCCCCGCACGGGACGTGGCGCTGGTGACGGACTTGCCGCCAGCCATCAGCTGTTCGGTCTTTGCCTATTCTCAGGGGGGCAGCAACGCCTATGCCCATGCCGTCGCGGTGATCCGGGCGGAACTTCCGCGCCTCTTGCGCAGCTCCTGCATCCACGAGGAGCTGGCGCAGGGCATGGGGCTGGCCAATGACGATCCCGGCGTGCGCCCCTCGCTGTTCAACGACGACGAGGAATTCGCCCTGCTGACCCGGCATGACGAGCTGCTGCTGCAGATCCTGTATGACCGCCGCCTGTCGCCGGGCATGTCCGAGGCCGAGGCCATGCCCATCGTCCGCCAGATCGCCGCGGAACTGCTGGGCGAGAGCGCTTGATCCACCACCCTGCGCGTCCCATACATAAGGGCGGGCCATGACATGGGGGACATCATGTCCATTTTCGACATCCTGGGCGGAGAGTTCATCGAGGTCATCGAATGGACGGCGGACAGCCGTGACACGATGGTCTGGCGCTTCGACATGGTAGGGCGAGCCATCAAGTACGGTGCCAAACTGACGGTGCGCGAAGGACAGGCCGCCGTCTTTGTTCATGAAGGGCAGCTGGCCGATGTCTTTGGCCCGGGCCTTTACCTGCTGGAAACAAACAACCTGCCGATCCTGACGCGGTTGCAGCACTGGGATCACGGCTTTCGCAGCCCCTTCAAATCCGAGATCTATTTCGTCAACAAGACGCGTTTCAACGACCTGAAGTGGGGCACCCGCAACCCGATCATCGCGCGCGATCCCGAGTTCGGCCCGGTTCGCCTGCGCGCCTTTGGCACCTATTCGATGCGCGTGACCGATCCTGCGCGCTTCATGTCCGAAATCGTCGGCACCGACGGCGACTTTACTCGCGACGAGATCGCCTACCAGATCCGCAACGTGATCGTGCAGGAATTCTCGCGCGCCATCGCCGCCTCGAACATCCCGGTCCTGGACATGGCCGCCAACACGGACCAGCTGGGCCGGCTGGTCGCCAAGGCCATCGCCCCCGTGATCGAGACCTATGGCCTGACCCTGCCCGAATTCTATATCGAGAACATCAGCCTGCCCGCCGAGGTCGAGGGGATGCTGGACAAGCGCACCAGCATGGGGATCATCGGCGATCTGGACCGTTTCGGCCAGTATGCCGCCTCCGAGGCGATGCTGGCGGCCGCCCGCAACGAAGGTGGCGCCGGAGCGGGTTTTGGGGCGGCGATGGGGGCCGCGATGGGAGCCTCGATGCGGGCGGGGCCGTGGGGGGCGGTTCCACAGCCTGCCCAGGCCGCCCCTGCGCCGCCGCCCCTGCCCGGCCGCGCGGTCGAAACCGTCTGGCACGTGGCGGTCGGCGGCGCGGCACAGGGCCCCTATGGCCGCGGACATCTGGGTCGCATGGTGGCCGAAGGGAACTTTGCCCGCGACACGCTGGTCTGGACGCCGGGGCAGGACGGCTGGCTGCCCGCCGAAGAGGTGCCCGAACTGGCGCAGCTGTTCACCATGATGCCGCCGCCGCTGCCCGGCTGACATGCCGGGTCCCGCCGAACACCGCTTTCCCTGCGCGCAATGCGGGGCCAGCCTGCGCTTTCAGCCGGGCCAGCAAAGCCTGGTCTGCGACTATTGCGGCCATCAGCAGCAGATCGGTCCCGGCGCCGCCCGCGCGCCCGGACGCCATGCCGACGGGGCGCCGGGGGATCCGGCGCTGCAATGGGATGCGGGCCACAAGTCCCCCGAACTGGCCGAAATCCCGCTGGAGCGGGGCCTGCATCTGGATGCGGGGGCGGGTGACATCGTGCAGGTCGTCCGCACGCTGTCCTGCCCCAACTGCGGGGCCCAGGTCGATCTGGACGACACGCATCACGCCAGCGCCTGCCCCTTTTGCGCCACGCCCGTCGTCACCGATACCGGCCAGACGCGCCGTATCAAGCCGCAAGGCGTGCTGCCCTTTGTCCTGACCGAGGACCAAGCCCGTGCGGCCATGACCCGCTGGCTGGGCGGGTTATGGTTCGCGCCCTCTGGCCTGACCGCCTATGCCCGCAAGGACCGTCGCCTGACCGGCGTGTATTCGCCCTTCTGGACCTTCGACGCCCGCACCCGCAGCCGCTATCACGGCCAACGGGGCGACACCTACTTCGAGACAGTCTGGGTCACCCGTCAGGTGAACGGCCGCAGCCAGCGCGTCGCGCAGCAGGTGCCCCGTATCCGGTGGCGGCCCGTCTCAGGGCAGGTTTCTCGCGACTTCAACGATGTTCTGGTGCTGGCCTCCACGGCCCTGCCGCCGCGCTTCACTGACGCGCTGACGCCTTGGGACCTGTCGCAACTGGCGCTTTATGACCCGGCCTTCCTGTCGGGCTTCGAGGCCGAAGGCTATACCGTTCCCCTGGCCGAGGGCCATCATGCGGCACGCGCCCAGATGACGCGGGTCATCTCCGGCGACGCCCGCCGCGACATCGGTGGCGACCAGCAGCGGATCGACCGGCTGGACACGGACTTTTCCGACGAAACGTTCAAGCATATCCTTTTGCCGATCTGGACCGCGGCCTATCGCTACAACGGCCGCAGCTATCGCTTTGTCGTCAACGGCCAGTCGGGGCGCGTCATGGGCGAGCGGCCCTGGTCGATGTGGAAAATCGCCGGCGCTGTTCTGGTGGCGCTGGTTGCGCTATCAATCTTCCTGTATCTGAACGGGTCATATTAGGGGCAAAAGGGAACCGCCATGATCCTGTGTGCAGGCGAATCGCTGATCGACATGGTGCCGCAGGACGGCGCCTTCCGTCCGCTGGCCGGCGGCGCGGTCTACAACACCGCCATCGCCCTGGGCCGGCTGGGCCAGCGGACGGGCTATCTGTGGCCGATCAGCCGCGACCCGTTCGGTAGCCAGATCCTGGCGCCGCTGACCGAAGCCGGCGTGGACACCACGCTGTGCCCGCGCAGCGACCGGCTGACCACGCTGGCCCTCGTGACTCTGACCGAGGGAGAGGCACGTTACTCCTTTTACGACGAAGGCTCGGCCGGGCGGATGCTGCGCCCCGAGGACATCCCTGCCCTGCCCGACAGCGTCACCGCGCTTTTTGCCGGCGGCATCAGCCTTGTGCCCGACCCCTGTGGCGCCACGATCGAGACACTGATCGCCCGGCACCACGCCCGCCTGCCGGTGATGATCGATCCCAACATCCGGCCCTTCTTTATCACCGATCCCGACGCCTATCGCGCGCGTCTGGCCCGGCTGCTGCCGCTGGCGGATATCGTCAAGATGTCCGCCGACGACCTGGAATGGCTGTATCCCGATCTGGCGCCAGAGGAGGCGGCGCGCAAGCTGCTGGCCACTGGTCCCAGGCTGGTTCTGCAAACCGGCGGCGAGGCGGGCGCAAAGGCCGTCCGGGCGGGCGAAACCGTCAGCGTCCCTGCCGTTCGGACCAGCGTGGCCGACACGATCGGCGCCGGCGACACCTTCAATGCGGGCATCCTGGCCAGCCTCGACCGCCAAGGCCTGCTGACCAAGGACGGCATTGCCGCCATGACGTCCGACCAGATCCGCGCCGCCCTGACCCTGGGCGCCCAGGCGGCGGCCATCACGGTGTCCCGCCCCGGCGCCAACCCGCCCTGGGCGCACGAGATGCCGGCCTGAGGCCAGAAAATCCCGGAACAGGCGCCGATTGCCCGTTCCGGGAGTCACTCACGGGATTACCCATGCCCCAAGAACGGCCCCCGCTGCCATCGCAGCAGGTTCAGTTCAGCGGCGCGGGCCTTCAATCGACCGGATGCCACCCGCCAGAGCGTGGCTCGTCGGGTTCGTCATCGTCATCGGTCCCGCCCGCCGTGCCGGAGAATGCCTCAAACGCGCCCTTCTGCCGCGCGGTCCAGCGCAGGTGCAGGCGCAGCCCGTCCTCTGCGGCCTCTTCCCGCTCGACCACGCCGGCTTCGTGCAGCCAGGCACGGCTGCGGCCCTCCGCGAAATCAAGGACCACCTGATCCTCGACCCGCGGCTCGTCCAGGACGTCGCCCAGCAACTGGTCAATGGCTCCGATCAGGTCGTCCAGCCCTTCGCCGGTCAGGGCGCTGACCGCCTGCACTCCTTCGGTCCGCGCGTCGGTCCGCCGCAGCGCCGCCCGCGTATCGGGCCCCAGCGCGTCGATCTTGTTCCACACCTCGATCGCGGCCACGTCCTCGTCCACGCCCAGGCTGTCCAGGATCTCGGCCACGTCGGCGGCCTGTTCCTCGGTTTCAGGATGGCTGATGTCGCGGACATGCAGGATCAGGTCGGCCTCCAGCACCTCTTCCAGCGTGGCGCGGAAGGCGGCAACCAGTTCGGTCGGCAGATCGCTGATAAAGCCCACCGTGTCCGACAGGATGATCTTGCGGCCGGAATTGCCCCCCTGCGCGTCCGGCAGGCGGATTGCACGCATCGTCGGGTCCAGCGTGGCGAACAGCATGTCCTTGGCAAAGACCTCGGCCCCGGTCATGCGGTTGAACAGGGTCGACTTGCCGGCGTTGGTGTAACCCACCAGCGCCACGATCGGATAAGGCACCTTGGCGCGGGCGGCGCGGTGCAACGTGCGGGTCTTGACCACCCGGTCCAGCTGGCGGCGCAGGCGGGTCATCTGTTCGTCGATGGCGCGGCGGTCGGCCTCGATCTGAGTCTCACCGGGGCCGCCGACAAAGCCCAGCCCGCCCCGCTGGCGTTCAAGGTGCGTCCAGGCGCGCACAAGCCGCGTGCGCTGATAGGACAGCGCGGCCAGTTCGACCTGCAGCACGCCTTCGCGGGTGCGGGCGCGGTCGGCAAAGATTTCCAGAATCAGCCCGGTCCGGTCCAAGAGCTTGACGCCCCACTCCTTTTCCAGGTTGCGCTGCTGCACCGGGGTAACGGGGCCATCGATCAGGACCAGTTCCACCTCGGCCTGCTCAAGACGCTCGCCGATCTCGGCCAGCTTGCCCTTGCCGAACAGCTTGCCGGGATTGGGTTCGCGCAGGTTCGCGACCTCCGAGCCCACCATCTCGATCCCCGGAAGGGCAAGGGCCAGCGCCACGGCCTCGGCCAGGGCATGCTCGGGCTCGCGCCGTTGGGTGCGGGCGCGTCCAAGATCGGGGTGGATCACATAGGCGCGTGTGGGCTTGGCTGCGGTTTCCGTCAGTTCGGCCAATCAGTCCTCGCCTTCATAAAGGTTGATCGGCTGGCCCGGCATGATCGTGCTGATGGCATGCTTGTAGACCAGCTGGGATTGTCCATCGCGGCGCAGGAGAACGCAGAAATTGTCGAACCAGGTGATGACCCCCTGCAGCTTGACGCCGTTGATCAGGAAAATGGTGACCGGCACCTTGGCCTTTCGGACGTGGTTAAGGAATGCGTCCTGCAGGTTCTGCTTGTCGCCAGCCATCTGTTTTCGTCCGTTTTTCACTGTCCCTGTCAACTGTAACATCTAAGCGGTCGCAAGATACCATGCAAGATCACCGGATTTTGCAGGAAACGGGCATACCATTTCGGCCACACCTGCGAATTCAGCGGCGCCAGAACTCGGGCGAGAACAGCGCCAGAACGGCCAGCGTCTCGATCCGGCCCAGGATCATTGCGCCTGCCAGAACACCCTTGGTAAAGGACGGCAGGCCGGACCATCCCTCCCAAGGGGCCGACGCGATGCCGGCACTTCCCTCAAAGGTCGGGGTCAGCGGGATCGCGCCCGCCAGCGGGCCGGTGTTCGTCAGCGCGGCGATCGACAGGATGGTCGCCGTCTCGAATTCAATCGCGTGGATCGAGACCAGGGCGACGACACCTGCGATCGACATGGCGAAAAGCATGAAGAAGATGAAGGACAGATAAGCCCCTTCGCGGCGCAACCGCCGGGCGATCCGCCCGCCGCCGGACACCGAACTGGGATGGATGATCCGCTCCATCTCGCGCTGGCCGTGACGCGCCAGGGCATAGACGCGCAGCAACTTGACGCCGCCCGCCGTGGTCGCGATCCCGCCGCCCATCATGGCAAGTCCGGCCAGGATCAGACCCGGCGCGGTCAGCCCCGACCAGGCCCGCGCGCCTTGCCAATCGACCGAGTTCCAGCCCGTGGTGGTCAGATAGCTGAGCGCGTTGAAGGTCACTCCCCACAGGGCCGACAGACCATTGCCAAGATCGCGCAGCACCAGGGCATCAGGCTCGGCATCCTCGATCTCGATGGCTCCCAGGAAGTGGCGCAGGAACAGGATCGTTGCCACCAGAACCACAAGCAGGATCGCCATGCGCAGCTCCGGGTCCTCGCGCAGGTTCTCGGTCGCGCGCAACTCTCCTCCTCCGGGCCAGAAGCGGCGCGACAGGGCGGGGATGAGGAACACGAAAACCAGCATCTCGCCGGCCTTGCCCGAAACCTCGCCCGGGGGGCCGATCACCGGGGAAATCCCCGAGGTGGACAGCGTGCCCATTGCCCGAGTCAACGCAAGGAAAGACGGATCGCCCAAAAGCAGCAGCCCGACCCACAGGGCCAGCGTCAGGGTCAGGTACAGCGGCCCCACGGCCAGCGCCGCACGGGTCAGGCGCGCCCCGGCATCCGACTGCCGCGTCTCGTAGGCAGGATCGGAAAGATGCGACACCTGCCGGCGCGGATCGGCCGAGAGCGGCAGCTTCTGAAGATATTCCTGGCGGCCATAGGGGCTGGACATGATCTCGAAGCCGCCCACGCGCAGCGGTGCAAGAATGGCCACCGCCGCGACCAGGATGAAGAACCCGCCCATCCAGCCCGTCATCGCCCGCCACAGATGCAGCGGCAGCGGCAGAAGGTCCGCCGAATACAGCGATGCCCCCGTGGTCGTCAGCGAAGAGACCATCTCCCACCAGGCGTTGAGATAGCCGGTGTCGGGCAGGCTTTCGGCAAAGGGCAGCGCCAGCAGCAGGGGCAGGAACCCGAAGACGCCCATCATGGTCAGCAGCATCGCGCGCGACCGCTGCGGCCGCGGGTTGGCGATGGTTGCCAGTCCGATCAGCCCGCAGAACACCAGGATCAGCAGGGACGCGTAAAAGAAGTTCCGCGCGATGGCCGGATGTCCGGTCGCCGAGGCATAGGAGGCCGGGATCAGCATCATCAGCGCCGCCAGCCCGCTGAGCAGGATCAGGAGCGGCAGGCGGTGCAGGATGCGGATCATACGTGCGCGCCCCTAGAAGAAGTCGATCGAAACTTGCAGCAGGCGCTCGACCTCGGGGACGTCCTTGGTCAGCGCAAAGATCAGCACGATGTCGCCTTCCTCGATCCGGGTGTCGGCCATGGGCCTGATCACCTTGTCGCCCTTGCGCACCGCACCCAGCAACGCGCCCTCGGGAAATTCGATGTCCCGGATCGCGCGACCCGACATGGGGCTGGTGGACAGGACCTGCGCCTCCATCACCTCCGCCTCGGCATCACCGATGGAATAGATGTCGCGCACCCGCCCGTGGCGGATGTGGCGCAGGATCGTGGAAACCGTCGTGGCGCGCGGGTTGATATAGGCGTCGATGTCCAGCGCCGCCATCAGGGGCACCAGCGTCGGGTCGTTGATCAGCGCGATGGCCATCTTGGCCCCCGCCTGCTTGGCGCGGACCGAGGCCAGGATGTTGGTCTTGTCGTCATCGGTCACCGCCAGCACGGCATCGGCCTGCGGCACGCCCGCCTCGTCCAGCAGTTCGGCCGACAATCCGTCGCCGTTCAGGACGATCGTCCGCTCCAGCCGGTCGGCGGCATGTTCCGCACGACTCCGGTCCCGCTCGATCAGCTTGGCGCGGATGCGGTCGGCGCGCGCCTCCAGCGTCTGCGCCACGGCCAGACCCACGTTGCCCGCCCCGATGATGGCCACGCGTTCCTGCTTTTGCGCGGGCTTGCCAAAGATGTCCAAGGTGCGTGCCACGTCATCCGAATGCGAGAACACATAGATCTGGTCATGGGCGAACAGCTGGTCGCCTGCCTCGGGCGCGAACAGCCGGCCGTCGCGGCGCACGCCGGCCACAATGGCGCGCAGGCTGGAGAACAGTTCCGTCAACTGGCGCAGCGGTGTGTTCAGCGCGGGACAGTCCGGCTCCAGGTCGATGCCCAGCAGCTGGATCTTGCCGTCCATGAAGGTCTCGACATCAAAGGTCGAGGGTGCCGAAAGACGCTGCAAGGCCGCCAGCGCGACCTCGCGCTCGGGGCTGATGACCACGTCGATCGGCAGGTGTTCGGTCCGGTACAGATCGGAATAGATGGCGTCCAGATAGGCGCCGCTGCGCAGGCGCGCGATCTTGCGCGGCACCTGGAACACGGAATGGGCGACCTGGCAGGTGACCATGTTCACCTCGTCCGAATGGGTCGCGGCGATGATCAGGTCGGCGTCGCGGGCACCAGCGCGGTCCAGAACGTCGGGATGGCTGGCAAAGCCGGTGACGCCCTGCACGTCCAGCGCGTCGGTGGCGCGGCGGATCAGTTCGGGATTGTTGTCGATGACGGTGACATCGTTCCGCTCGCCCGACAGGTGGCGGGCAATCTGCCACCCGACCTGACCGGCCCCGCAAATGATGATCTTCATCCACAGCCCTCTTGCCGTCCGCGCCTGCAGGGACGCCCCCTTGGCCTAAGCCAGGAGGCGCGGACACGCAAGCCGGGCGCTATTTGCCCATCACCATCTCGTCGTCGCTGCGCATGCCGCCGACGACACCCAAAGACTTGAGCTTGCGGTGCAGCGCGCTGCGTTCCATCCCCACGAACTGGGCCGTGCGACTGATATTGCCGCCAAAGCGGTTGATCTGGGCGACCAGGTATTCGCGCTCGAACATCTCGCGCGCCTCGCGCAGCGCCATGGCGGTGACGGCGGGCCCCAGGCTCAGCGTATCGCTGTTGTCGGGCGTGGCTCCCTGAGGCTCCAGCTCCGAAGGCTGGATGGCGCCGGTTTCCTCGGCCAGGATCAGCACGCGCTCGATCACGTTCCTCAGCTGGCGGATGTTGCCGGGCCAGCGCATGGACTGCAGGGCGGCCACGGTTTCCTCGGGCAGATCGCGCGGGGTCAGGCCCTGGGTGCGGTGGAAATGCTCGATGAAGTGGCGCGCCAGGATCGCGATGTCGTCGCGCCGGTCCGCCAGCGAGGGCACGGCGATGGGAACAACATTCAGCCGGTCATAAAGCTCTTGCCGGAAACGGCCGGCGGCGATTTCCGCCATCAGGTCGCGATTGGTCGAGGACAGGACCCGCAGATCGACCCGCACCTTGTCGGCGCCCCCGGCCCGCACGAACTGTTGTTCGGTCAGGACCCGCAGGATCTTGGGCTGGGTTCCCATGGGCATGTCGCCCACCTCGTCGAAATAGATAATGCCGCCATGCGCCTGCTCCAGCAGGCCCGGCTCGATTCCCCGTTCGGGCGTTTCCCGGCCGAACAGGACCTCTTCCATGCGCTCGGGTTCGATCGTGGCGCAGGGGACGGTGACAAAAGGGGCGCTGGCGCGGGGGCTGTGGGCATGGATATAGCGGGCGGCCATTTCCTTGCCTGTGCCGGGTTCGCCCGTCAGCATCACGCGCCCATTCGACCGCGCTACCTTGTCCAGCCCGTCGCGCAGCCGCTTGAAGGCCATGGACTGGCCCAGCATCTCTCCGCTCCGGTCGCCACCGCGACGCAGGGTGCTGTTCTCGCGGCGCAAGCGGCTGGTTTCCATGGCGCGGTTGATGACCACCATCAGCTGGTCGATGTTGAAGGGCTTTTCGATGAAGTCATAGGCGCCCTGCTTGATGGCCGCGACCGCGATCTCGATGTTGCCATGCCCCGAGATGATGATGACCGGCACATCGGGATTGTTGCGCTTGACCTGCTTGAGGATGTCGATCCCGTCCATGCGGCTGTCCTTGAGCCAGATGTCCAGGATCATCAGCGAGGGCTCGCGCTCGTTCAGCGCGCCCACGGCTTCGTCGGAATTGGCAGCCAGACGGGTTTCGAACCCCTCGTCCTTCAGGATGTCCGCGATCAGTTCGCGAATGTCGCGTTCATCATCGACGATCAGGATGTCGCTCATGGTGTCGCCTCGTCTTTTTCTTGTCTGCTTTTGGACTTCGGGGTCCGGACCGGATGCCGCTCGCGCGGCAGGCGGATCTCGGCCTGGGCGCCCGGCGGTTCGGGCGCATCGGTCAGGGACAGGCTGCCGCCATGTTCCTCGACGATCTTCTTGACGATGGGCAGGCCCAGGCCCGTGCCCTGGCTTTTCAGCGTCACATAGGGTTCGAACAGGCGCGACCGGTCGGCCGGCAGGCCGGTGCCGTTGTCGATGATGCGGATGCAGACGGCCTCGGGATGGGCCTCCAGCGTCACGCGGATGCACGGCGTCCAGCCCTCCGGCATTGCGCCGCGCCGCTCCTCGACCGCCTCGCCCGCGTTCTTCAAAAGGTTGGTCAGCGCCTGGCGCAGCATCCCCGGATCGCAATCGACGATCACCGGCTGATCGGGAATGTCCGTGCGCAACGCGCCGTGCAGCGCGTCCTGCTGCAGCAGGGTCACCTCGCGCAGCAGGGCCGCCATGTCGGTTTCCGCGCGATCGGGCTCGGGCATGCGGGCAAAGCGGCTGAACTCGTCCACGATGCGGCGCAGGTCGTTGGTCTGGCGGATGATGACATCCGTATACTGCTCCAGCGCAGCGCGTTCGCTTTCGGGCGCCAGCGGCCCGAACTTGCGGCGCAGGCGTTCCGCAGACAGCTGGATCGGCGTCAGCGGGTTCTTGATCTCGTGCGCGACGCGGCGGGCCACATCGCCCCAGGCCGCCATGCGCTGCGCGCTGACCAGTTCGGTCACGTCGTCAAAGGCCACCACGAAGCCTTCGAGGCTGCCATCGGCGCTGCGCCGGACAGCCATGCGGACCAGGAGGCTCTCGACCCGCCCTTGCCGCATCAGCCGCACCTCGTCCTGCACGGTTTCCGCGACCGAGGCCGACAGCCGCTCGAAGAGGGCGGCGAACTCGGGCACGGCATCCGACAGCAGCGCGTCGATGTCGCGCCGGGGGTCCAGGCCCAGAAGGCGGCTGGCCGAACGGTTGACGAAGTCGATCTCTCCGACGGCGTCCAGCCCGATCACCCCCGACGTGACCGAGGTCAGGACGTTGTCGAACAGGCGGCGCTGTTCGTCGCTGACGCGATAGCTTTCGATCAGTTCCTCGCGCTGCGTCTTGAGCTGACGGGTCATGCGGTTGAAGGCCCGGCCCAGGGTCTGGATCTCGTCCCCGGTGCGGGGTTCGGGAACCTGCACGTCCAGATCGCCATGCCCGACCCGCTCGGTCGCCTGGGCCAAGAGGCCGATCGGGCGCGACAGGCGGCTGGCGAACCACAGCCCCAGCCAGATCGCCGCCGACACCAGCAGCAGCGCAAAGCCCAGATAGACCAGCGAGAACTCGAACAGCACCTGGCTGCGCATCGCCTCCAGCTGGCGATAGTCGCCGGCGGTCGCGCGCGTGTCGTCGACCAGCCCCAGCAAACTGCCGTCCACGTCGCGGGTGACGTAAAGATAGCGGTCCGCCAAGGGCGGCAGGGCCACCAGCGCACGGAACTCGTCGTTGTTCCAGTCCTCGATCAGCACGATGCCGTCCGTCTGGGCACGGTCCAGCTGATCGCTGGTGGGAGGCTCGTACCAGAACAGATAGCTGCGCTCGCCCCGCGCGCGAATCTCGCCCCCGCCGTTGATGATATAGGCCTCGCGGAGGCCGCGCTGGATCAGGCTCTGGCCCTGCGCCAGCAGCTGGCGCATCTCGGCATCCTCGATCAGGGGATTGGCGCGGCCGGCCTGGGTCAGGACGCCCGCCAGGGCGCGCGCATCCTCGGTCAGGTCGCTGCGATGCTCGGCCTGATACGCCTCGGCCGCCGCCTGCGACGTGGTGACCACCTGCTGAACCCGGTCCGAGAACCAGCCCTCCAGCCCGATATTGACCAGAAGACCGGCGAACAGCGCAACCAGCACGGTAGGTACCAGCGCCAGCCCGCCAAAGATGGCGACCAGTCGCGCATGCAGCCGCGATGCAGGGGCCGCCCGCCGCCGGTCCGAGATCAGCCGCGCCATGCGGGCCAGGATAAAGCCGATCAGCAGGATCAGGTAGATCAGGTCGGCCAGCAGCACCAGCCGCAGCACCCGTCCCTGCGTGCCCCAGCCAAAGGGGCCCATGACCGTCAGGGTCGTGACAGCCAGCCCGAGGCCAGCCAGCGCCATGCCCCAGCCAAGCGTCCCGCGCATCTCGCGCGGCAACCGGATGCGCGCCAGCCTGTCCCAGCTGAGCCCTGTCGCAAGGCCTGCCATATCCCCCACTCGCCGTCTTCGCGGCTTTTCTGCGGGCGGCGCGTGTCATCTGCGCTGCCCCCTGTGGCGGTTTTACATCAGCTTGCGGCGGCGTGTCACCTCGATATTCAGCTCGGTCAGCTTCTTGCGCAGCGTGTTGCGGTTGATCCCCAGCAGGTCGGCACAGCGCAGCTGGTTTCCGCCCGTCGCATCCAGCGCCACCTGCAGCAGCGGACGCTCGACCTCGCGCAGGATCCGATCGTACAGGCCGGGCGGTGGCAGCGCGTCGCCATGGAGGTCGAAGTAGCGCTGCAGATGCGCCTCGATCGAATCCGACAGGCGGGAATGGGCCGGGGGCAGCGCCATGAGGCCGGCCGGTTCGGGGGCCGGCGTCGTCAGGTTCGCGGGCGCGGGCGGCACCACGCGCGCGCCCGCCTGCTGGGTCAGCGCTTCGCGCATCTCGGCCATGCTGATGGCGGAACCGCTGGCGGTCAGCGCCAGGCGACGCATCATGTTTTCCAGCTCGCGCACGTTGCCGGGAAACGGATGGGCGCGCAGCATCGCGGCCGCGTCATCGGACAAGGTCCGCTCGGGCAGGCCCTGGGCCGCGGCCCGCGCCAGAAGATGCGCCGCCAGGGGCAGGATGTCGTCCACGCGCGCGCGCAGCGGCGGCACGCTGATCGTCACCCCCGCCAGGCGGTAATACAGGTCCGAGCGCAACCGCCCATTGCTCACGTCCGCCTGGGGATCGGCGCCGGTGGTGGACACGATGCGCGGCGCCTGTGCCCGGTCGGGTCCTGATTCCATCGCCTCGATCAGCCCGATCAGCCGGGCCTGGGCCGAGGACTCGAACCCGGCCGGGTTCTCGATCACGATGGTACCTCCGCGCGCCTTGTCGGCCGCGCGCGCAATGGCCTCTTCGCTGGCATCGGAGGAGGTCAGCACGGCCAGCCCCCGGTCGCGCCGGTCCGAAAGTTCGTGAAAGCTGCGGGCGATGGTGGTCTTGCCCACGCCTGCCTCGCCCGCAATGATGACGGGCAGGTCCGCGTTCAGCACCCGCGCGACCATGCGGAACAGGGCCTGCATGCTGGGCGCATGCCCGATCAGCGGCATCGCGGGATCGGCCGCCTCGCGCGGCGCGGGCAGCGGATCGGGCACCGGGTCCGACTTTCTCGGGCGGCGCGACAGGGCCTGGCCCGCCTTGCTCATCAGGTCGGGCAGATCAAAGGGCTTGGGCAGGTATTCGAAGGCCTCGGCCTCGGTCGCGCGGATGGCCGTCACGATGGTGTTCTGGGCGGAAATGACGATCACCGGCAGGTCGGGCCGGGCTTCGCGGATGGCGGGGATGCGGTCGATGCCGTTGCCGTCAGGCATCATCACGTCGGTGATGACCAGATCGCCGCGCCCTTCCTCGATCCATTTCGTCAGCTGCGCCAGGCTGCCCGTGGCATGAACGCGGCATCCCGCGCGGGTCAGCGCCTGCGTCAGCACCGTGCGGATGGTGCGGTCGTCATCGGCGATCAGAACGGTTCCGTCCATGGTGTGGGTCCTTATGCCTTGGGCAGGGAGATGCGAAACACGGTACGACCGGGGCGCGAGTCCACGCGGATCAGCGCGCCGTGGTCGGTGATGATCTTGCTGACCAGCGCCAGGCCCAGCCCGGTGCCGTTCTCGCGCCCGGACACGAAGGGTTCGAAGACCTGGTCGGCAATGGCGGGGGGAAAGCCGGGGCCGTTGTCCTCGATCTCGATCTGCAGGGGCAGCGCACGGCCGGTCGGGTCCGTTTCATCGGGCGGCAGGCGCAGGGTGTGATCATAAAAGCTGCGCAGCCGGATCATGCCGCCGGCCTTGCCGGCCAGCGCCTCGGCGGCGTTCTTGACCAGGTTCAGGAACACCTGCGTCAGCTGGTCCGCATCGGCCATCGCCATCGGCAGCGAAGGGTCGTAATCGGCGACGATCGCCACCTCGCGGCCAAAGCCCACCGCGGCCGAGCGCCGTACCTGCTCCAGGACGTCATGAAGGTTCAGCGCCGCGAGCCGGGGGGCCGAGGTGTCGCCGAACCGCTCGACCTGATCCAGCAGCGCCACGATGCGGCGGGATTCGCTGACGATCATCTCGGCCATCTCGCGGTCCTCGGGCGTGGCATTCATCGCCATCAGCTGCGCCGCACCGCGAATGCCGGCCAGGGGGTTCTTGATCTCGTGGGCCAGCATCTCGGCCATGCCGATGGCGCTGCGGGCAGCGCTGCGGACGTGGCGGCTTTGCAGCCCGTCATCCTCGGCCGGCACGATCAGGATGCCGACGGCCGCGCCCGTCGCGGGGGCGGGCCCGGCATGGACGGCGGCCCGGCGCGCCTGATGGCCCCCGGCCCGGTCGCCGATCTCGAAGCTGACGCCGGGTTGATACAGCGCCTCGCTGGCGTCGCCCACCCGCCCGATCAGCGGCCGCAGGCTGGGCCGGATGCGCAGCCGCGCAGCCATCTCCTTGCCCTCCAGCGCCTTGCCCAGCAGCGAGTTGCGCGACATGTTCAGCCAGATCTCGGCCGCGTCGTTCATCGCCGCCACGCGTCCCCGGGTGTCCAGGATCAGGGCGGGCAGAGGCAGCGCCTCCCACGCCGGCCCGGGCGTCGCCACGGCAAAATCCCGGGGCCGGGGACAGCTCATGCGGCGGCCTCGCCCGGTGCATCGGCAAAGGCCAGCCGGATCAGGGCAATGGTGGCCGTCGGGCTGTCGGCCTGCAGCAGGTCGGCCCGAAGGGGCGCGCCAGCCGCCTCGGCATACCAGCCCAGATGCTTGCGCGCGACGCGCAGGCCCAGTTCGGCACCATAGAAGTCCAGGATGTCCTCGTAATGCTCCTCGACCAGTTCTGCCAGGACGCGGCCCTGCGGCATGGCAGGAGCCGGGTAGTCCCACAGCTGATGCGCGATCTGCGCCAGCAGCCAGGGCCGCCCCTGCGCGCCCCGCCCCACCATCACCGCCTCCGCGCCCGATGCCGCCAGGGCCGCCTGGGCGCTGGCCGCGTCCACGACATCGCCATTGGCCACCAGCGGCGGCCGCCCGGGCAGGTCCGCCACGCCACGGATGGCCCGCCAGTCCGCCTGGCCCTTGTAGAACTGCGCCCGGGTGCGTCCGTGCACGGCCAGCATCGCCACGCCCGCATCCCGCGCCCGCCCCGCCAGATCGGCCGCGTTCAGGCAGTCGGCATCCCAGCCCAGCCGCATCTTCAGCGTGACCGGCACGCTGACCGCCCCCACCACCGCGTCGATCAGCGACAGCGCGTGATCGAGGTCGCGCATCAGCGCCGCGCCGGACAGGCCGCCGGTCACCTTCTTGGCCGGACAGCCCATGTTGATATCGATGATCCGTGCGCCCATGCCCTGCACGATGCGCGCCGTTTCGGCCATGGGGCCCGCCTCGCGGCCTGCGATCTGGACGCTGACGGGCAAGCGGCCCTCGGTCAGCGCCTTGGCACGCACCGCTGCGCGCGTCGACGGGCGCGGCGTCACCATCTCGGTCGAGGCGACCATCTCGCTGACCATCAGCCCGGCACCGAAACGCGCCACGGCACGGCGGAACGGAACATCGGTGATACCCGCCATCGGGGCAAGGAACACCGGCGGGCCAAGGGGCGTGTCGCCAAGGGTGATCGGGTCGCGCTGCTGCATGTCTTTTCCTTCGCCCTGGGTCCGGCCGCCTGCAAGACGGGCACGCACAGCCCGACCTGCCCGTTTCGCAGGCGAGCCCTTGTTGCTTATAATATAATCAAGCTGCCGATAAATAACGCAGTCATGGTGTTTGTCCTGCCCCTCGCCGCTGTCGCCTTGCGTGAGTCGCAAGAAGGGCCAGCCGGTGTTGCGGCACAAGGTGGGTGGTGCTTAACCACGTTGTCGGGTGCAAGGCGATTTCTCGCTTCATCCCCCGTGGATTTCGCAACGTTTCTGTCCGGCTTCCAGAAGCAGTCCGGCGATCAACCGGAAACCGGTCAGGCCGATACAAGTCCTTGATCGGCCTGCTCTGTCGGTTTGGACGTGCGGAGACACGCGATCAGCCGGGCATATCCACGTTCCGGCAAAGGCCTCAAGGAAAGATGTTCCACCCGGCTCCGCTGACAGTTCGCGAAAGGCAGTCCGGTTCGCGCCGGAGCATCAGCCGACCGCCCTCCCCGCCCCGATGCGCGGCCTTGTTCGATCCTCTGCCCGGACCGATCCCCGCGCCGTGAAGGTCGGTGGCCGCCACCTGCCTTGCGATGTTCGACATATGGGGCGAGCACACCCCACGATCGGAACGATGTGCCAGAAGCGCCATTTTTCAAGGCTGCACGAACAGCGCCTGCGGCCGCTAGGGCGTCAGGTGGCCGCGCAGGCTGTAATGCAGGCCGTGCGGGTGAAAGTCGGTCTGCCCTTCGCCGTTGAAATAGGCGGGCACGATCATGTTGACCAGCTTGGACCCGAATCCGTCGCGCAGGGGCTGGGCTACGGGCGCGCCGCCCTTTTCCTGCCAATCCAGCGCAAAGGCATCCCCATCGACCGTCCAGGACAGATCGACCTCCCCCGTGGGGACGGTCAGCGCGCCGTATTTGGCGGCATTTGTCGCAAGTTCGTAAAGGGCCAGCGACAGCCCCACCGCCTGCTGCGAACTGAGCGGGACCGAGGGGCCAGACAGGCGGATGCGCTCTCCTCCGTCCAGATGGGCGCCGATCGATCGTGCCATGACATCGGAAATGTTGGCGCTGTCGCCCAGGCCGGTGAACAGGCCCTGCGCCTTGGCCAGCGCCATGATCCGGGCGCCGACGCTGTCGCGCGCCTCCTGGATGGTGGCAGCGTTGCGCAGACTGGCGGAAACCACCGTCGAGGTCACGGCCAGGATGTTCTTGATCCGGTGCAGCAGCTCTTCCTGCATGACCTCCTGGTCGCGCCGGGCCGTCACCACGGGGGTGACGTCCACGGTGATGTTCATCAGCCCCGCCACCGTGCCGTCATCGTCGTAAAGCGGGCAATAGCTGAAGGTCCAGAATGTTTCCTCGTCAAACCCGTTGCGGGTCATGATCAGGCGCATTTCCTCGGAATAGGTGCCCCGGCCGTTCAGGGTTTCCTCGACCAGCGGGCGCACGTCCTCCCAGACATCGGCCCAGATCCGGCGAAAGGGCTGGCCCAGGGCCCGCGCCTCCTTGCGCCCCAGGACGGGGGCATAGGCGTCGTTGTAGAGCATGATCAGGTCGGCACCCCAGAACATGGAGGTGGCATGCCTTTGCCCCAGCATCATCCGCACGGCCGTGATCAGCGAGACTGGCCAGTTCTCCATCGGGCCAAGCGGGGTCGCGGACCAGTCAAAGCGCCCGATCGCCCGCGCCATGGGCCCGTCGTTCCATGAAAATCTGGCCACCGAAGAGGAGGTGTCCGTCTGGAGACCGGGGCGCGCAGGATTCATGGCTCGCATCGCAAGTGACAGGTTCTTTCCAACATTTCTGCCTTTTGTGCAAAGTTCAACGAAGAAAGCGTGCTTCGCCCCATATGGGCGGGCAAGTAGGGGTTTCCGCAGGTCGCGCCGCGGCAACCTGCTGCCTGCCGCCGGTCCGGACGGGGGTTGCGCTTGCCCGGAACGCCTGCGGTTGGTAACGCTGGTTCGACCGTGATCCGACCGACCGCACCAGAAGGCCATAGCACCATGTTTCCCCGTTCCTCCTTGCGCCTGGCGCTTCTTGCGCTGCTGACCCTGCCCGTCGCCGCCTGCGACAGCGAGGCCATGACAGACCTGCGCCGCAACATCGGGATGGAAGGGGCCGAGCAGGAGCCCCAAGCGCCCGAAGGTCCCCGCCCGCCCGCCGTCTCTCCTCTGGTCGAGCCGATCGAGACAGGCGCGGCCGCGCCCCGACCCATTCCGACCGTCGAGCCCGTGACCTATCGCAGCACGGCCTTTGTCGCAGGCAGCAACGAGCCCTTCTGGAACGTCCAGATCAGCGGCAACACCGCCACCTACCGCACGGCGCCGGACGAGGCGGGCCGCGAGATCCAGGTGAACCGCCTGACCTTTGCGACCGGCGTGGAATATGTCGGCGTTCTGGACGGGCGCCCCTTTGTCGTGAACCTGCGCGCCATTCCCTGCCGCGACGGCGCGCCGCGCGAACGCTTCCGCCTGCCGTCGCGCGACCGTTCTCCGCTGACGGCCCGCCTGACCGTCGGTGGCCAGACGATCGGCGGATGCGGCGCACCTGCGGAACCCGCCCCCGCCCCTGCCGCCCCTGCGGCCGATGCCGAAGTGACCGCCCAAGCCAGTTGACCGTGACCCGGCGCGTGATCGCGCGGAGGCGCCAGCCCTGCCTGCGGCGCCGCCCTGGATCGTCCCGCCTGCCGAAAGGAAGCCCGCCGATGCGCCGACCGCGCCTTATCCGCCAGTTGATGGCCACCACCCTGCCCCTGGCCCTTGTGGTCGGATCAGGCACCGGGACAGCCGTTGCCGAACCGCTGCTGGGCCGCAACATGTCCACCTATGGCCTGCCGGGCGGCATCGACACCCCAACCGCCGAGACGCTGCCGGACGGCACTCTGGGTGCAACGCTGTCCTGGTCCGACTATGCCCGTCGCGGCAACGTCTTTTTCCAGGCGCTGCCGGGGCTGACGGGTGTGCTGCGCTATGCGCGGGTCGACGGCATCAACGATTATCGGAACGAAGGCTTCATCTCGGACCGTTCGCTGGACCTGCGCTATCAGATCATGGGCGAGGACGGCTGGCGGCCGGCCGTGGCGGTCGGATTGCAGGACTTTCTGGGCACGGGGGTCTATTCGGGCGAATACATCGTCGCCACGCGGTCGGTGACCCCGGCGATCCGCGTCTCCGCAGGCCTGGGCTGGGGCACCCTGGCTGGCAAGTCGCGGGTGATCGACGTGACCGACCAGGGCGGCACCACAAATGCCGACCAGTGGTTCAGCGGCGGTGCCAAGCCCTTCGGCTCGGTCAGCTGGCAGGTGAACGACAAGCTGAACCTGGTGGCCGAATATTCGCATGACCGCTATTTCGCCCGCTACAGCGACGGCAACGAATACCAGCAAGGCGACGAACTCGGCAGCAAGGTGAACCTGGCCGCCAACTACAAGCTGGGCCGCAACTATGAGGCGGGGATCTATACGATCGGCGGCAAGACCATCGGCGCGCAGGTGACCATCGCCCTGAACCCGCGCGAGGCCGCCTATCCGTCGGGCCTGGAGAAGGCCCCGGCGCCGGTGCGTCCCCGCCCCACCCCCGCCGCCGATCCCGAAGGCTGGTCGGGCAGCTGGTCACAGGATCCGACCGCGCAGCCGGCGATCCAGAAAGCCTTGGGCGATGCGATGGCCAAGGAAGGCCAGCGGCTGGAATCCATGGCCCTGACCGCCAACCGGGCCGAGGTGCGCCTGCGCAACCAGCGCTACATCAACCAGGCCGAAGCCATCGGGCGCACCGCACGGCTGATGACCCGTGCCCTGCCCTCTTCGGTCGAGACCTTTGTGATCACCTCGACCACCGAAGGGATGCCCACCTCCTCCGTCACCCTGCGCCGATCCGACATCGAGCGGCTGGAAAACACGGAGGCCGGCCAGATCGCGGCCGCCTCGGTCCTGACGGATGCGCCGGCCTCGGCGCCCGGCCTCGTGCAAAGTCCCGGCATCTATCCGCGCCTGCGCTGGTCGGTGAAGCCTTATCTGGACTTGGGGATCTTCGATGCCGAGGACGGCCTGACGCATGAGGTCGGGGCCGAAGCGCGCGCCAGTTATGAGATCATGCCCGGGCTGATCGCGACGGGCGCGCTGCGCCAGCGTGCCTTTGGCAATATCGGCCAGCGTGGCCCCGGCATCGGCCTCCCGGGCCAGCGGGGCGAATATTACGAGCCGGACGTTTACGAGGCGGAACCGACGCTGGAAACGACGCCTCAGGGCGTGCCGCGGGTGCGGTCGGACACGCGGATGTATACCGGCAATTCCAGCCCCGTCATTCCGGAACTGACGCTGGCTTGGTATGCCAAGCCCGCGCCCACCGTCTATTCCCGCGTCACGGTCGGCCTGCTGGAGCGCAGCTATGGCGGCGTGTCGGCCGAAGCCTTGTGGAAGCCCGCGAATTCGCCGCTGGCCTTCGGGGCCGAGGTCAACCGCGTCCGCAAGCGCGACTTCGACCAGCTGTTCGACTTCCGCGACTATGAGGTCACGACTGGCCATGTGTCGGCCTATTACGAATTCACCCAAGGCTTCACCGCGCAGCTTGACGTGGGCCAGTATCTGGCCGGCGACGTGGGCGCGACCGTGACCCTCGCACGTGAATTCGCCAATGGCTGGCGCGTCGGCGCCTATGCCACCAAGACGGACCTGAGCGCCGAGGAATTCGGCGAGGGCAGCTTTGACAAGGGCGTTACGCTGTCGATCCCGCTGGGCTGGGCCACGGGCCAGGCCTCGCGCGAACGTGTGGCGACGAACCTGCGGTCGCTGTCGCGCGACGGCGGTGCCCGGCTGAACGTGAACGGACGGCTTTACGACCGCGTGCGCGACAGCCAGACCGTCGATCTTTATGAAGGCTGGGGGAGGTTCTGGCGATGAGCAGCACCGTCAAGATCATGCTGGCCGCCGCGGCGCTGGCCGGATTGGGGGCCTGCGGCAACGGCGGCGCGGACGAGGGCGGCGCAAGCCCCCTGGGGGTCCTGGCGCAGACCGCCACCCAGGTAGCCGCGGCGCGCCGGGCCGAGGCCGCGCCCGCGCCGGCCGGCGGCCCGCGCGATGCCGTTGCCGAGGCGCTGCGCGTCAACCCCGGCCCGCTGATCCAGGCCGGCTTCGAGAACCTTGGCCGGACGCAGATCATGGCCATGACGGGCCAGAACGGCGCGATGCGGACCTACATGACCCCCGCCGAAGAGGCGCTGATCCTGCGCAACGGGCTGCTGGTCGGCACACGCGGGCTGGGCCATGACCTGTCGGTGGCCGAGGCGGGGACCGAGGCCGCCATCCGTGCCGGCGCCTCTGGTCAGGGGTCGCGGACCATGCGCTATTTCGCCGGCGACGGGCTTGAGCGTCCGCTGCAGTTCGCCTGTTCGGTCGGGCCGGGTCCGAGTGCCGGTGTGGTGGTGGAAAGCTGCGAAGGACACGGCATCACCTTCCAGAACAACTACATGGTCCAGGGCGGCCAGATCCCGGTGTCGCGGCAGTGGATCGGGCCGGGCCTTGGCTATGTCACCGTCCAGACCCTGCGCCCCTGATCCGGGTGACACAACGCAGAAAAACCGGCCTCTTGGGCCGGTTTTTTCTTGCCCGCCAGACTGCACGGGGCGGCAATGAAAAAGGACTGGCCAGTGGCCAGCCCTCTAAGGAAACGGATCGTAGAACCGACCCGATTCGATATCAGCTGTCGTCGTTGTCCGAAGCGACGGCGGCGATGACGCCCAGCAGCAGCAGGGCCGGGATCACCAGACCAGCATTGGTCGTGGCGGCGCGTTCTTCAACGACAACCGGCTCGACTTCGACGACGGGGGCGACGTAGCCACCGGCCAGAGCCGAAGTGGCGGTCAGGCCGAGAGCGGCAGCGAAGGTAGCGAATTTGGTCATGATCATGCTCCGTTTCGTTTGAAAGCTGCCGTTTCCGGCAACATCGCTGCGACAGTTACACAAACCCGTACGGTTGAAAAGCTGCATTGAATCAAATCCGCCGAGGGGTCGAAGCCACTGTTGCATATTGGCCAACACACTGCGCGCCGCTTCGTTCCCGCTTGCGCAAGGCCCAGCAAATACTGTGGCAAAACGGCACTACGCCCGTCGGATGCCCTGCGACAGAAGGAAAAAGATCGCTGCCGCGGTCACGATCGAAGGACCTGCCGGAGTGTCGAGTCGCAGGCTGGCCCACAGCCCCGCCAGCACCGCCCCGGCCGCGATCACGGCCGCCGCCGCAGCCATCAGTTCGGGTGTGCGGGCCCATCTGCGCGCGGCCGCTGCGGGCACGATCAGAAGTGCCGAAATCAGCAGCGATCCCACGACCCGGATCGCCAGGGCCACGACCACGGCCAGGGCCAGCGACAGGACCAGCCGCTCGATCCGCGGGTCGATGCCGGCGGCCATGGCCAGTTCCTCGTTCAGACTGGAGGTCACCAGCCGCTGCCAGCGCAGGACCAGCAATCCCAGGACCAGCGCAGCCCCGGTCCAGATCAGCACCAGGTCGGCGCGGCCGACGGCCAGGATGTCGCCGAACAGATAGCTGCTGAGATCTGATCGCGCGGACGGCACGAAGCTGATCGCCACAAGGCCCACGGCCAGGGCGGAATGCGACAGCACGCCCAGCATCGTGTCCATCGCCTGCCCCCGCGCCACCAGTGCCGAGACAAGGCAGGCCATCACGGTCGCCACCGCCAGGGTGCCGGCATAGATCGAGATCTCGAAGGACAACGCGAGCGCGACGCCCAGGATGGCCGCATGGGCCGTGGAATCGCCGAAATAGGCCATGCGCCGCCAGACGACGAAACTGCCCAGGGGACCCGCCACCATGGCCAGTCCCAGTCCCGCCAGAACGGCGCGCGTGAAGAAATCGTCAAGCATCGGGTTTGATCCGGATCGGGGAAAGGCGCCTCAGTTTGGGGCCGCCGGCGCATGGGAATGATCATGCCGGCAGCCGGGGCCGTGAAGATGGTCCCCCTGCGGCACCCGGTCGTGGTCGTGATCGTGACGGTGGCGGTACAAGGCCAGCGTCCCTTCCGCCCCCGCGCCGAACAGTGCAAGGTATTCAGGGGCGCCGCTGACATGCTGGGGCGTGCCTTCGCAGCAGACATGGCCGTTCAGGCAGACGACTCGGTCCGAGGAGCGCATCACCACAAGCAGGTCATGGCTGACCATCAGGATGGCCGCGCCGGTGTCGCGGCGGACCTCCTCGATCAGCTTGTAGAAGACGACGATGCCCGGCTGGTCCAGCCCCTGCGTCGGCTCGTCCAGAACCAGAAGGTGCGGGTCGCGCAGCAACGCCCGCGCCAGAAGCACGCGCTGGAACTGTCCGCCGGACAGCTGGGTCAGCTGCCGCGGCCCCAGTCCCGGCACCCCCGTGCGCGCCAGGGCCTGTTCGGCCTCGGCATTGCTGACACGGGTCGGCAGGGACAGGAACCGCCGTACGGTCATGGGAATGGCCGTATCCAGCTGCACGCGCTGCGGCACATAGCCGATTCGCAGGCCGGCACGGCGCGCCACCTGCCCCGAGGCCAAAGGCATGTGCCCCAGCAGCGCCCGGATCAACGAGGACTTGCCCGAGCCGTTGGGCCCGACCACCGTCACGATTTCGCCCGGCTGAATGCGGAAATCGACCTGCGCCAGGACAGGCTGCGTGGTCCCGGGCCGGTGGATGGTCAGGCTGCGGGATTCGATCAAGGAGGTCATGCGCCGTCCTCTGCGGAGGCCGGGTCCCCGTCCTGCGCTGCGCAGGTGGCGCAAAGGCCAAGCGCCTCGATGGTCGCCCGCTCGACCCGGAATCCGCCCTGGGCGGCCACCTGGGTCAGCGCGTCGCGCACAGGCCCGGCCGGTGCCTCGGCCACCTTGTCGCAGCTGCGGCAGATCAGAAAGGCGGGGTGGTGGTCATGGCCGGGATGCAGGCAGGCGGCAAAGGCGTTCAGCCGCTGCAACCGGTGCGCCAGCCCGTGGCTGACCAGGAACTCCAGCGCACGATAGGCCACAGGGGGCTGCCGGCCGAACCCTTCGGCGGCAAGCCGGTCCAGCACCTCGTAAGCCCCCATTGCCCGATGGCTTTCCAGCAGGATCTCCAGCGTGCGCCGGCGCACGGGGGTCAGGCGTGCCCCCTGCCCGGCCAGCCGTTCGGCCGCCTCGTCCAGCGCACGATGGGCGCATTCCTGGTGGTCATGAGGCGCAAAGGTCGCGGCGATTCCGTCATCGGTCTGGGGCACGGCAGTCCTTCACGCCTATTCGTTACTATATTACATTCGGGTTGACTTGTTACCGTGTAACACACAGAACCCCGCCATCGCAACGCACACTCAAAGGAGAACCCGATGCACCGTTCTGCATCCGCCGCAGCGATCCTTTCGCTGACCGCCGCCCCCGCCTTTGCCGCGCCGCAGGTGGTGGCCGACCTGGTCCCGACTGGCGCCCTTGTGCAAGAGGTGATGGGCGAACTGGGGCAGGTCCGGGTCCTGCTGCCGCGTGGGGCCAGCGCTCACCATTACCAGATGCGGCCGTCCGACGCGCAGGCGCTGCAATTGGCGGATCTGGTTGTGTGGATGGGGCCGGCTCTGACGCCGTGGATGGCCCGGGCCACGGAGAACCTGGGGAACGCAGCGCAGCTGCGCCTGCTTGAGGCGCCGGGCACGACCTTGCAGGATTACGGCCCGACCAAGGATCACGATCCCGATCATGATCATGGGCACGATCACGACCATGCACACGATCATGACCACGCCGGCCATGGCGATGAGCATGATCACCACCATGACGGCCATGATCACGATCATGCAGGGGGGCACGATCATGATGACCACAGCCACACCGGCACGGACCCTCATGCCTGGCTGTCCCCGCAAAACGCCCGTCCATGGCTGGACGCCATCGTGGCGTCCCTGGCCGCGCAGGACCCCGAAAATGCCGGTACCTATCGCGCCAATGCGGATGCGGCTGCGCAGCGGATCGAAGCGCTGGACGCCACCCTGCGCGAGCAGCTGGCCCCGCATGCCGAAGAGAAGTTTGTCGTCTTCCATGACGCCTATGGCTACTTCACCAGCCATTTCGGCCTGCAACCTGCGGTTCCCGTCGCCTTGGGTGATGCCGCAACGCCTTCGGCCGCGCGGATCGACAGGGTGCGCACCCAGATCCAGGACTCTGGCGCGACTTGTGCCTTTCCTGAATACGCCCATGATCAAGCCCTGATCAACACCGTCATCGAAGGCACAAACGTGCGCCTCGGAGATGAACTCAGCCCGGAAGGGGGCGTGCTGGAGCCGGGTGCTGGACAATATGACGCCCTGCTGACCAACATGGCGAACACGATCGCTGCTTGTCTGCAAGGCGAATAGACAAAATCAGGTGGCCGACAACGGCCACCACGCCCGATGCCGCAGCGGAGCGTCATTCCCGACTAAAATACTTTGACAAACCTGAATCAATTTGTCACCTTTGCGGTATCACCTGTTCCACCCAAGAGGCTGAACCATGACCGCCACGCGCCCTGCAGATTTCACTCGCCCCGGAACCTCGCTTCTGGCCCGGCTTCCGCAGCATGATGCCACGCAGCTGACGCAGGGGGGCAACCAGGCGCTGATCGTGCTGGACGAGCAGGTCTACCAGTTGCGCATCACCCGCGCAGGCAAGTTGATCCTGACGAAGTAGAAAGGCCGGACCATCGCGGTCCGGCCCTTTCCTTACCCCCGGGGCGTTCGCGGCTTGCCACCGCCGGCGGGACGATCTCCGCGCGGCCCGTCAAAGCCCTTGCCGCCGCCGGGACGCGGCTTGCCTTGGAACTTGCCTCCACCTTCTGGACGCGGACCGCCGAAAGGCTTGC
>Ga0194112_10001369_pt1 | contig 35902 bp, 32 predicted proteins | sample TA2MahC400mmetaG_FD_146191 | JGI IMG/M metagenome (GOLD analysis project Ga0194112, IMG submission 146191) | Freshwater microbial communities from Lake Tanganyika, Tanzania - TA2015016 Mahale Deep Cast 400m | ecosystem: Environmental > Aquatic > Freshwater > Lake | place: Tanzania: Lake... | reverse complement strand
GGCCTAAGTACTCCAGCCCGAAAGTTCGATGACGTATTCCATACCTCCTCAGGCGACCTTGGTCGCCTCCAGGTCATGGGCGTGGAGGCGCACGAGGAGGCCGGCCAGGTCCTGGCGGGTGAACCTCCACTGGAAGGGGCGAGCCACCTGCTCGTAGTGCTCCTGGAAGCGAAGCAGGCAGTCGCGCAACTTCCTGAGAGAAGCGAAGTCGTTCGGTGTGAGCACCTTGCGCTCTACAACGGAGAAATAGATCTCCACTTGGTTCAACCAGCTGGCATGAATGGGAGTGTGGACGGGGATGAGGGTTGGCCAGCGGCCCCGGAGGCGCCCGTCCGACTTGGCCCCACGATGGGAGGCATTGTCCATGATCCAGAAGACGCGGCTGGCCGATCGGTAGGGCTCCTGCCTCATGACCTGGGCGACCAGCCGCCGGAAGGGAGCGATGCCGGTCTTGTGTTCGCAGCGACCGAAGATCTTGGCTCTGCGAACGTCCCAGGCTGCCAGGTACGCCCAGGCCCCCCTGCGTTCGTACTCGTGCTCGACCCGCATCGGCACGCCGGGTCCCGGGGGGCGAGAGGGGTGAATCCGCCGGCGAGCCTGGATGCTCGTCTTCTCGTCGGTGGAGATCACGAAGTCCCCGGCTCCGAGTGGGCGGCCCTCCCAGAGGCCCGCGTACAGGTCGAGGATACGCCCGGCCTTGGCTTCGAAGTCGGGGTCGCGTGGGAAGATCCAACTCCGATGGCGCCACGGGCGGATGGCATCCTCATCGAGCCAGCGCCACAAGGTCGTCTCGCCGATGGAGGCGACAAGACCGCGGCGCAGGATCTCCCCTTTGAGCTCGGCAATGCTGTAGCGGGACAGGGGAAGCCCGGCGTTGCTTGGAGGTTCGCAGGCCAGGGACTTAACGGCGACGATGACCCCGGGGGGGAAAGCGGGGAGGCCGACCGCCCCGAGGCTGTTCTTCGAGTCCGGCCAGGCGTTGCTCGAAGAAGCGCTTGCGCCACTTCGAGACGACCTGGCGGGGCGTGTCCAGGCGAGTCGCGATCTGCTCGTTGGCCAGGCCTTCGGCGGCATAGAGGACGATCTTGGCTCGGATGACATCTCGATACGATGACGTATATTTCCGGGCTAGTGCTTCCAGTGTTCTTCGCTCCTCCAGCTCGAGCATGATGGGGAATGGGCTTGTTCTAGGCATAGAACCTCCTGGGAGAACCAAGAGGATGCTAGACAACCGGGCCGGTAGAAGCAAGATCTATACGTCATCGTATTTATGGAAACCGGTACTAAGATCACTACCCCTGGTAGCGAACTTGATGGCTATAGCGACATCCGGATGAGCGACGTCGCCGGATGTCGCTTCCCCCGTATCATTCACGCCGCCTGTCGGTGCAACGAGCGATCGCATCGGCCGATTCTCCCGTCGGTCAAGCGGTTGCGGATTCCTGCAAAGATCCGCGGAGCGGCAGGCTTCCTGCTTCCCTTAGATCGCGCAGGGGTTGGTTCGATCGGGGTCCGTCCGCTGCGATCGATCACGGGGAGGGAAGAGCGATCGCCCTGGGGGTGTCGGCGAACATGCTGGCGCACGGGAGCTCGGCACAGACCACCGGACAACCGGGGGCGCGATGGATGTTCCTATCGGCTCTAGGACCACCTACTTGGATCCTTAGCGGGGAGACTCCCCGATAGCAGCAATCTAGGGTGCTAAATGCCTTCGCATGATTCTGAAAGGTGGATTCTGTCACGGTGTGACGAATCCTCTGTAGGTACCTCGCCGCGAGGTAGTTGTGCACTGCCTCCATGAGGGTCCTCATCTCCCCGAAGCCGTGGTTACGGGTGACATTTGCGTGGAGGTCGAGCCATTCGCGTTCGATCCGATTCTCCAAGGGGCAATACGGGGGAAGGAAGTGCGAACGGGTTTTGCCCAGTGCATTGAGGGCAGCCTGAATCAAGCGGCTCTTGTGAATCGTGTAGTTGTCGAGGATGAGATGGATCTGACGCGCCCAGGCGTAGGCCTTCAGGAGTGTCGAGCAAGGCCAGAAACAGCCAACTCGACTTCCTCAGACCCTCTACGTACACCATGCGCTGTCGAAGGGGATCGAAGGCACCCGCGAGGTAGCGCTTCTCGTTCTTGCCGGGCGTAAGGATCAGTCGCTGGACTCCCGGCAGCATCCAGTCGAATCCGATCTTCGGGTTGAGGTGGATGTCAACCTCATCGGCATACAGGACTGCCTCCCGAGGAGGAGGGTCGTTGGCAAGAGCGCGCAGCCGGGCGATGCGACGTCTGCGTTTGGCGGCCTTCCAGGGGCATCCGACCACCGCACGAGGTCGTCCCCAGCGGATCCGGAGTCGCCGGACAACCTTCCAGAGATGCCCGATCGAGAGCTGCACGCTCATCTTCTCAGCAACAACCCCAGCCAGAAGTTCCAACGTCCAACTGTTGCGGCTGTATCCATGATCCCGAGGCGTTTGGGTCAGGATCTGCCAAATCCCCTCGAGGATGTCCTCGTCGACCTTCCTCTCACCGTTATCGCAGCGACCGTCCAACAAAGAGGCTTCCCCACCAGAGACGAATCGGTCTACGATCCACCAAGCCGTGGAGGGAGCGCATCCGACCGCGAGAGCAGCGGCGTGCCGGCTCATCCCATCGGCGACTTCCAGAATGACCCGGCAGCGGACCCGAAGGTCGGCATCACGGGTCTTTCGATCGAGTTTCTGAACACGCCGCCGGGTCGGGCGGCCGAGTCGAATAGACGGAGCCATTGCGAGACCTCCCCATCTCTTTGTCGCCTTGCAACCAACAGTTGGACAAAGGGATACAGAGGAGGTCTCTCTCTATCCGGCCCACGTGTCAATTCCCGTTGCTTTGAATCATGCGAAGTGGTTTAGCACGCTGCGAACCGGTTGTTGTGCGTATTCCGGACCATCCTGATCACCGATTCCGGGCGAACGTGATCGCTCATTCCGGTCGATGGCGATCGCCGATTCCGGGATCATGATCACCCATTCCGGGCATCGTGATCACCGATTCCGGCCATCGTGATCGCTCATCGGTAGCCAGGCAGGGCATCCTGGACCCTTCGTGGAAAGGAGGGTCCAGGGATGGCGACCAAGAGGCTACGGATGAGGCAGTTGCGAGAGATCCTGCGGCTCAAGTTCGAGAACCGGATCGGCCACCGGGCGATTGCCCGAGCCTGTGGCGTGGGTGTGGGCACCGTCTCGGAGTACCTGGAGCGGGCCCAGCGGGCGGGCATCACTTGGCCCCTGCCGGAGGGGCTGGATGACCGCACCCTGGAAGCCAAGCTGTTCCCTGGGTCGCCGGGCGGCGAGATCGAGCGGCCGCGCCCGGATGTCGCCTACATCCACCGGGAGTTGCGGCGCCAGGGCGTGACGCTACAGCTGCTGTGGCTCGAGTATGTCGAAGTCCATCCCCAGGGTTACCGCTACAGCCAGTTCTGCGAGTACTACCGCCGGTTCGCGAAGAAGCTGAGGCCCTCGATGCGCCAGGTGCACCGGGCGGGCGAGAAGACTTTCATCGACTTCTCGGGCAAGAAGCCCAGCATCGTGAACCCGCGGACGGGCGTGGTCCAGGAGGTCGAGCTGTTCGTCGGGGTGCTGGGAGCCAGCAGCCTCGTCTACGCCGAGGCCGTGCACAGCCAGGAACTCCCCCTGTGGATCGCCGCGCACGTCAGGATGTTCACCGCCTTCGGGGGCTGCACGGCCATCCTGGTTCCTGATCAGCTCAAGAGCGGGGTTACCCGCCCCTGCCGCTACGAGCCCGGGGCCAACCGCACCTATGAGGAGCTGGCCCGCCACTACGGGGCGGTCGTCATCCCCGCCCGGACCTATTCGGCCAGAGACAAGGCGAAAGTCGAAGCTTCCGTGCTCGTAGCCCAGAGATGGATCCTGGCGGCGCTGCGCAACCAGACCTTCTTCAGCTTGGCGGCCCTCAATGAAGCGATCCGCGAGAAGACCCGGATCCTGAACGACCGCCCGCTGCAGCGACTCGGGGTCAGTCGCCGGGAGCTTTACGAGCGACTCGACCGGCCGGCCCTGAAGCCGCTGCCCGCGCGCCCGTACGAGCTGGCCGAATGGAAGGACAACTGCGGGGTCAACATCGACTACCACATCGCCTTCGATCACAACTGCTACAGCGTGCCCTATCAGCTCCTCCACGAACGGGTCGATGTGCGCGCCACCCTGGCCACCGTGGAAGTGTTCTTCAAGGCCCGGCGCGTGGCGTCCCACGCGCGTCTGTTCGGCCGCGGACGGGTCTCCACGCAACCCGAGCACATGCCCAGCGCGCATCGGGCCCATGCGGAATGGACCCCCTCGCGACTGATCTCCTGGGCTGGGCAAACCGGTCCGGCCACGGCGCAGCTGGTCACCCGGATCATGGAGAACCGCCCCCACCCGGAGCAGGGCTACCGGGCCTGTCTGGGGATCATGCGCTTGGGACGGATGCACGGACCCCAGCGGCTTGAGGCCGCCTCTCGGCGTGCCGGCCGCCTGGGATCCTTCAGCTACCAGACCGTCAAGAACATCCTCGCGGCCGGGGCGGATCGGCTGCCGTTGGATACACCGCACGATTCGGGCCGGCCGGCGCTGAGTCACGAGAACATCCGCGGGGCGGACTACTACTCGGGAAAGGAGGCGGGATGTTGAACCAAGCAACCCTGGAGAAGATGCAGGCGATGAAGATGCACGCGCTGGCCGAGGCCTTCCAGCAGCAGCTCGGTGCCAGCCACTATGCCGAGCTCGGCTTCGAGGAGCGCGTCGGGCTGCTGATCGACAGCGAATGGACCAGCCGCGAGCAACGCCGGCTCGGGCGCCTGCTGAAGGCGGCCCGGCTGCGCTACCCCGCCTGCCTGGAGGACGTCGACTTCACCAGCCCGCGCGGGCTCGACCGCCAGGTGGTGCTCTCGCTGGGCACGTGCCGCTGGGTGCAGGAACACCAGAGCCTGATCCTGGTGGGCCCCACGGGCACCGGCAAGAGCTTCCTGGCCTGCGCCTTCGCCGAGCGCGCCTGTCGCCGTGGGTTCTCAGCCTACTACGTGCGCGCACCCCGGTTGCTCTACGATCTGGCGGTCGCGCGCGGCGACGGCTCCTACGGCCGACTGCTGGTCAAGCTGGCCAAGACCGACCTGCTGGCCGTGGACGACTGGCTCATCGCGCCACTCACCGAGCCGCAGCGCCACGATCTGCTGGAGATCGTCGAGGATCGCTCCGAACGCGCGGCAACCCTGATCGCCACCCAGCTACCGGTGAACGCCTGGCACGCGGCCATCGGGGAACCCACGTTGGCGGACGCGATCTGCGACCGGCTGATCCACCGGGCGCACCGGATCGAGCTGAAGGGCCGATCCATGCGGGAACTCCGAGCCGGCGGACCCCCCAAGCACAAGCCGGCAGGATCCAAGGAAGGCGGCAAGAAACCGTGATCCGAGGGGATCCCGTGGGTCGCGGACGGACACCATCGTTGCTCCTGGGGCATCCCTGGCCTTCGGATCCCGCCTCCGACCAGCGCCGGCCCCTCCCTGCGCAAAACCGCTGGCGAGACCGACCTTGACCGAAGGGAGGAGAAAAGGCTAAGAACAGAAGCGCGCGTCGCTGCGCTCCGATGAGCGATCACGATGACCGGTCTGAGTGATCACGATGCTCCGGAACAGGCGATCACGATCGCCGGAATACGCAGTTGTTGGACGCCGAATGGTTGTCCGACTGATCCCCGTCACCACGTCCCAGGCGCCGGGGGTGTGGTGATTCTATGATTGTGAAGCGCCATCAAAGGAGGACACGCCATGCGGCGTATCATCGCACTTACCCTCGCGATCGTGCTCGGCACGTTCGCCGCCTTCCCTGCCATAGCGCGGGAAGGAACCCGGCCGCAGGACCCGCTCACCGCGTATGGGAACGAGGTCCTCATCATCGGCCGGGCGGGCCGGCAGGCGGAACTCAACACGCTCGGCGCCTCCGCGTCCCACTGTGGGGTCTCCCCCATCGTGGAGACGCTGGAGCAGATCCGGGGCTGGTGGCCTGGACACAACGACCTCGATGCAATCCGCCTCGAGGTGGAGTGGACATTCGGGGGGACGAACATCCTCCAGAAGAACGTTCTGCTGTTCGGGGGCTGGACTCGGCAGGCCGAGTTCCAGCAGTTCTGCGAGATCCCCACGTGGTTTGTCTACGTGGGAGACCTCGCAGAGCCCGACGGCCTCACTGCCAGCGACCAGCTATTCGGGGACATCACCGGCGACGGACATTGGGACATCCCGGTGTTTCGCCTGGTGACCCGGAACGCCAGCGAGACCAACGCCTACTGCCAGAAGGTCGGAGCCTACTACGACCAGCCGCACAACCAGGTGTGGCAGACGAAGGTGGCGATCCACTGCGACGACCGCAATCTTTACGGAGGCGCCCTCCCCGCGCGTGCCCGGGAGCTGAGTTTGCAGCTCCCCGACTACGTCGGAGGTAGCTTCGTGTCGGATGCGGTGATTCTCTCCGCCCAACACGACAACGGGTGGAACGAGGACGTCTTCCCGACGGCTCTGTCCGACGGGAAGGCGGTGATCGTTGCGGGACCAAGCGTCGGGTCTGACCCTGGCAACTGGTTGTGCTTCAACCCGTGGGGGTTCAGGTTCAACCAGGCACCCGCGAACTCACGCTGGCCGCTGATGCTAGGGTACTCCTGTGAAATCACGAGATTCCAGGAGTACTGGGAGGCACCGGACGACTGGGCTCCCCTGTGCCGGGATTTCGTGCATGTCACCGACTACCGTAAGGGCCCCATCGCGATGGTGGGCCCCACCTGCGGGTCACACCAGTACATCAACTTCTGGCTGGCAGAACTTCAGCTACCGGCTCTCATGGAACACGGTATGGACTTCGGCCACAGCCTAGTCCATGCAACCAACGCTCTTCGGTACCTCAGGCCGGAGACTCTTGAGTCGCTTCGATCCTACGCAGGGGTCGGTGTCCCATGGCTCAAGCTTCACAGGACGACGGGGAACCCAGCTGGCGTGGCTGAGGGCAGCGGCTTCACGCCGCAGCTTCGGCTGCTCGTGTCGCCGAACCCGGCTCGCATCGGGCAGGGCATCACGCTCAGCTTGAGCAACCCGGCGCAGTCGCTCGATGGGGCTCGGGTCTTCGGTCCGGACGGGCGGCTGGTTCGGAACTTCACTGCGCTTCAGCCTGGCCCCATGACCTGGGACCTCCGGGACAACAACGGGAACGCGATCCCGAGCGGGATCTACTTCCTGAAGGTTCCTGGAATCCCCGGGGCTGAGGCCAAGCGGTCCATCGTGGTCGTTAGGTAGGTGACATCAACCACAGGTGCCCCCCTTCGGCACCTGAAGAGGACAGCGAATGAAACTGAATGTGATGATACTCATCGCCATCCTCGCGCTGGCGGTGCCGGCGCTGGCCGGTGTGAGCCCAAACGAGGTGGTGCTCCGGATCCCATACGGCAACGGGGCCGGGGAACTCGACACGCTGATGGTGGACGGGGACGACCCCGCCCGCACCCTCGTCCAGTGCTTCACCGTCGAAGCGGACGAGACGGTCTGGCTGCTCCCGCGCGTGGAAGTCGCGGGGCGGACGGTGCTGTTCTCGTACCAGAACGGCGCCTTCTCTCGCGAGGTTCAGTTCAGCGGTTACCCGATGGGTTTCCTCCGCTCGCCGGAGGGGATCTATTCGTGGACAGCTGGCGGGAACCTCTCTACCGCGGCACTCATCGCCTTCGACCCCGGACCAGGGCGTGGTGAGGTCGTTCGTGCGGAACTCGCGGCTGGATCCACCGTTTCCTGGGGGTTCGAGGGGCTGATGCGAATGGTGGACGGCTCTCCTTGCCTCACCGGCTTGGGCTCCGGAAACCACCGCTTCACCCTGCCTCTCGGAACAGGCCTCCCCACAACCCGACTCTCCGACGCTGGCGCCGTCCGTGGTGTTTCTGTCTCCGGCTCCCAGCCGGTGTGGCAGGACACCAAGCTCATCATGCGGGGCAGCGAGGCCATCTTGGAGCTCAGGCTCCAGGACGAGGGCCTCGTCGCGGTTCTTCCGGACGGCGGGTTCGTGATCCGCGTCCGGGGAGAGAAGCGAGAGGACGGGAAGTTCAATCCCGTCTTCGAGACCTACGACGCCCAGGGGCACTTCACCCGGACAGTCGTTACGCTCCCGCGTAAGGACAAGTTCGAAGTGGGGACTTTCCCCTGGGTCTTCACCCCCACCCACTGCTACCAGTTGCTCCTCGGAGACACCGAGGCACAGCTGGTGCGCTACTAGAGGAGGGGGTGACACCATGAAGCACATCCTCCTCACCATCACAGTGCTCGCTCTCCTCGCTAGTCTGGCAGGAGATGCTAGCGCGCTCACTCGCCCCGAAGTCATCACCCGGGCGCGGCAGTTCACGACCGTCAGCTGGTCCATCTCGGACAGGGGGCCGGCCCTTTACGACAGTCCTCTGTATCGCTACGCCGAAACCGGCAAGTGCGACAGCCACTCGCCCCTGGTGGAGTGGATCGCAAACTACAACGAGGGGCGCGACAGCGCCAATGGTGCTGCCTACGCTTACGGCGGTAGGCAGACCCCGGTCGAAGCCACAAACTGGGTCGCCGATGGTGTCAAGAAAGCCATCGGCCTTTGCGAGGACCAGTGGAAGTGGCGGGAGGGGCACGGCAAGAGCCCGTACTGCTTCAGCGGAAACGACGACTGCGTGGGAGTAGCCGGCTACGCCACACAGTGGCGAAGCTGGACAACGCAGGGTACATCGGCGATGCACGAAGACGCGCAGAGCAGGAACGGCTACTACACCCAACTGTGCGCTGGTGCCTGCGAGGGCACCGTGCATGGCTACGAGGAGCCGCTTCAGGCAGATCTGTGCGTCAATCCCGGTGTCCACGTTTTTGTCTGGGAGAGTGGTGACTGGACCACCTCCTCTAACATCATTGAGGGAACTGGGAACGCGGCCTACGAACGCGCGGTCGAGCACACCACCTCCAAGGGCTACGAGGACTGGGTGTCCGACATCTACTGGGGGATCTCCGTAAAGGGGATTCTCGAGAACCCTAGGTGCGCGTTTCGTTCGGTGCGCTGCCCAGCGCCGAACACCGTCGAGTTCACGACCGGCTGGACCCACAACACCTGGGGCTTTGCCGTTGTCGTTTCGTACGACGATGGCAAGACTTGGACGAAGATAGGCGACTACCTTCGGGCCAAGAACCCCGACTCCACCGAGCCCCAGACCTGGACCTGGCACGGAACTCTCCCGGCGACCGGTGAGATCGCCGTGGTGGAGATCGAGGGCGGCACTCAGCGACTGCAGCAGTCTCCGATGTCGTTCGACCTCGGTGCCGAGGCACGCAGGTAGGTCCCAAACTGCGGAAACGCCGCAGCTGAGAGGTTCAACTCATAGCCCCTCGCCAGAAAGGCGAGGGTCGCAACACGAGAAAAGCATCAGTCGGTTCGGGGGGTGGCCCGGTGTGTGAGCCCCCTTCCGTAAGGAAGTCTTTGTCGGCGCGACGCGGAGAACCTCCACTCCGCGTCGCTTGGAATGAAACTAGCTAGCACGAAAGATAACCCGGGGTGTGGTGGGCCGGATCCTGCGTCATCTTGGATGGCCGTGGGTGGCGCCCTCCTTGGCGCCCGCGCGGTTCAGTGGCGAGCCTCTGGGGTTTGTCTTGTCTGAGGCAGGGGGTGGTGGAGGTGAGGGAAGCGGCAGCAGCGTGACCCCGGCGCGCCTGAGCTCCTTGTGAATCGCGGCGAAGTCAGGCAGGGGGCGGGGTCCGGGTGAGTCGGGACCCCGCGGGTAGAGGAGGGCCTCCAAGGCACCATCGTCCAACTGCTCGGGCAACGGCCATCCCAGGCCCCCCTCCCGCGCTCGCGCCAGATACTCGGTCACCGTCCCGAGCCCCACGGACCAGGCCCGGGCGATCGCTCGCGTGGCCAGCCCGTGCTCGAGCCGAAGCCGCAACACCTGTCGAATCTGCCTCATCGATAGCCTCTTCATTGCCATCCCGGAAGTCCTCCTTGCCGTGGAGGATCCCCGAGTTGGCGACCGCTATCGACGAGCGTTCGGAATGACCGGAATCAGCGTTCGGGATGGGCCGGAATACGCAGGGGAGTCCTCTGTGGCGCGCGCCCAGACTCCTGTCCGGCTCGCCGATTGCACGGCGTTGAGGCTCCTCGTTCCTCCTCCACCTCGAACGGCAGGGAGTCGACAAACACCTTCTCTCGGCACTGGAGGCCTAACACAACGTAAGCCATCCAGTTCCCATAGTTTCTCCGGTAGTCGTAGATAGGGTACTCAGCCACGATGACGCCATCGGCGTCCGCGCCCGCTTCGAAGAACGTTGGCTCGAGGGTCTCTGGTCCCTGCCAGTGGACACCCGAACCCTGGATCACAACGGAGCCCCGCGGAATGGCGATGGTGGCCCTCTGGATCACCGAGGCGACGCCATTCTGTAGGGCAGGCAGGGTCGCGTGCGTCCACTGGGCGGACGCGGCCATCCAGCATGCCTCCTGGTGCGGCCTGGCTGGCTCGTGAGAGCACCCCACCATCAACATCGCTGCCACAAGCGGGGCGGCAAGGAGGTGAAACAGCCTCACGGTTCATTCCTCCTACGAGAGCGCAGCGCCGCTTAGGCAGCCGCTCGTGCTCGGGCTGTCGGGCGTGTCGCAGACGGCAGGAAAGTATCCCGGTCGGCTGATGCGTGTCAAGCGCCGGAGAAGCCGAAGCTGATAGGGGGTTTGAACGCGGCGTCGGCGTCTCACACGCCGTGCTCCGCGAAAACTGTGCGCCGTGCAAAGGCGGCGACTTCCAGTGGGTGCAAGTCCCACCCGGCGACGGGTCGCTCCAGCCGGAAGCAATCGGAGCGGCGGAGGAGGTGACGAATCCGTCGAAGCTTCTGATGGAACGGGGCGCCTCGGGTGTCCCAGCGAGCATGCAGGCCGAAACGTGAGTGAACGCCGAGCAGGCCTCGAAAGGGAGAGATGCGGGAGCCGATCCGTCAGTTTTCGGAGAAGGCCGTCGTCGGATGGGGAAGAAGCGGCAGTTGCACCCGTCCGGTCCCGCCGGGGTAGTGGCGTCGGCATGTATGCAGAGGAAGTCGATCGCAACACGGGAAGCCCCATGGGGCGAGGGACGTGAAGCTCAAACCGGACTCCCGCGAGGGAGAGGCCGGGTTCCATGGGGTGACGGAGAGGCCCGTAGTAGCGGGGAAGCCGGGTAACGCCGGTGGAGCGAAGGGGCCTAAGTACTCCAGCCCGAAAGTTCGATGACGTATTCCATACCTCCTCAGGCGACCTTGGTCGCCTCCAGGTCATGGGCGTGGAGGCGCACGAGGAGGCCGGCCAGGTCCTGGCGGGTGAACCTCCACTGGAAGGGGCGAGCCACCTGCTCGTAGTGCTCCTGGAAGCGAAGCAGGCAGTCGCGCAACTTCCTGAGAGAAGCGAAGTCGTTCGGTGTGAGCACCTTGCGCTCTACAACGGAGAAATAGATCTCCACTTGGTTCAACCAGCTGGCATGAATGGGAGTGTGGACGGGGATGAGGGTTGGCCAGCGGCCCCGGAGGCGCCCGTCCGACTTGGCCCCACGATGGGAGGCATTGTCCATGATCCAGAAGACGCGGCTGGCCGATCGGTAGGGCTCCTGCCTCATGACCTGGGCGACCAGCCGCCGGAAGGGAGCGATGCCGGTCTTGTGTTCGCAGCGACCGAAGATCTTGGCTCTGCGAACGTCCCAGGCTGCCAGGTACGCCCAGGCCCCCCTGCGTTCGTACTCGTGCTCGACCCGCATCGGCACGCCGGGTCCCGGGGGGCGAGAGGGGTGAATCCGCCGGCGAGCCTGGATGCTCGTCTTCTCGTCGGTGGAGATCACGAAGTCCCCGGCTCCGAGTGGGCGGCCCTCCCAGAGGCCCGCGTACAGGTCGAGGATACGCCCGGCCTTGGCTTCGAAGTCGGGGTCGCGTGGGAAGATCCAACTCCGATGGCGCCACGGGCGGATGGCATCCTCATCGAGCCAGCGCCACAAGGTCGTCTCGCCGATGGAGGCGACAAGACCGCGGCGCAGGATCTCCCCTTTGAGCTCGGCAATGCTGTAGCGGGACAGGGGAAGCCCGGCGTTGCTTGGAGGTTCGCAGGCCAGGGACTTAACGGCGACGATGACCCCGGGGGGGAAAGCGGGGAGGCCGACCGCCCCGAGGCTGTTCTTCGAGTCCGGCCAGGCGTTGCTCGAAGAAGCGCTTGCGCCACTTCGAGACGACCTGGCGGGGCGTGTCCAGGCGAGTCGCGATCTGCTCGTTGGCCAGGCCTTCGGCGGCATAGAGGACGATCTTGGCTCGGATGACATCTCGATACGATGACGTATATTTCCGGGCTAGTGCTTCCAGTGTTCTTCGCTCCTCCAGCTCGAGCATGATGGGGAATGGGCTTGTTCTAGGCATAGAACCTCCTGGGAGAACCAAGAGGATGCTAGACAACCGGGCCGGTAGAAGCAAGATCTATACGTCATCGTATTTATGGAAACCGGTACTAAGGGGCGGGATCGGGGATCTCGCCGAACTCGAAGCCGATCTGCTTGAGGTGCTCCACGGAGGGGTCCCACTCCTCGTCGTCCACCTCGAGGGCGATCAGGCACGAGAGGTCGGCCGCCTTCAACGCGTCGAAGACCGGCTCGTATCCGACGACCCCGTTGCCGCAGGCTTGATGAAGATCGTCCTGCCCGTCGTTGTCGTGGAAGTGGAGCATCACGATCCTGTCGCTGAACGACTCGATCCACTCCTCGGGCGCCATCCTGGAGAAGCAGGCGGCGTGCCCGAGATCGGCGCAGAAACGAAGCCAAGGGGAGTTGATGGTCGCCAGGATCTCCTTCAACATCTCGCCGTCGGGCTCGTAGGTGTTCTCGATCGCCAGGACGATCTCCTCTTCCTCGGCGGCGCGCACGATTTCCTGGAGACTGTCGATGACGCGGTCCCTCCACTCGACTCGGCGCCTGGGCGGGATGTGGGTGCTGTAGCCGGCGTGCAGGACGGCGACCCGCGCGCGCAGGTCGGCCGCGATCTCGAGCCCGAACTGCAGGGAGTCGCGCGCGTACTCGTGCACCTTGGGGTCGCGGCTTCCGAAGTGCAGATCGACGTAGGGAAGATGGCAGGTCACCGGGATCTCCTCGTCGGTGAGGATCCTCCGGAAGCTCTCGATCTCGCGGAACGGCACGTCGCGATTGAACTCCATGTCGGAGAGCATCAGGTCGAGGCCGAACCCCTGCGCGTGGAGCGGCGGGAGCATCTCCCCCAGCGTAGGCAACGACGCGGCGTTCAGAGTCTTCTGCTTGTGCAGTCGGAATTTCAAAGGACACCCCTCCTCTGGCCACGCGCGTTCGGCGAAACGCCCCTCCCCGCGGGATGGGAAGCCGGTCCGTTGGCGCGATGACGATCCGGGGACATCTGCTAGGAGGACCTCATCTTGCGGATTTCCTCCGTGAGGATGGGAACGATCTCGAAGAGATCGCCGACGATCCCGTAGTCGGCGGTCTTGAATATGGGAGCGTCGGGGTCCTTGTTGATCGCGACGATGCAGCCGCTCGTGCGCATACCCGCCAGGTGCTGGATGGCGCCGCTGATCCCGCAAGCGATGTAGAGCTTGGGCGACACGGTGGTTCCCGTCTGCCCGACCTGATGCTGGTGATCGATCCACCCGGCGTCGACGGCGGCCCGGCTCGCGCCGACGGCCCCGCCCAGGCTGCCGGCGAGATCCTTGATGAGCGCGAAGTTCTCCGGCCCCTTGAGACCCCTTCCTCCGGAGACGATGATCTCGGCCTCCTGGAGGTCGACGGCGTCGCCGACCGACTGCAGAAGGCTCGCGACGCGGGCGCGCAGCGAGAGGGGCTCCTCCTGAGCGGAGAGAGGGACGACCTCGCCCGTCCTCGATGGATCGGGATCGGGCATGGGACAGGCGCCCGGCCGGACAGTGACGGCCCGGGCCCCGTTTCCGCGCGCGCGGAGGGTGGCGAACGCCTTGCCGCCATAGACGGACTTGACGGCGCTCACGGATCCGTCCGAGGCGATCTCCACCGAAAGCGCCTCCGGAATCAGCGGAACGCCGATCCGGGCGGCGAAGCGAGGAGCGAGATCCCGACCCATCGCCGTCGCCTGGAAGAGGACGATGGAGGGGTTGCTCGAGCGGTAGGCCGCCTCCACCAGGGCGGTGTAGCCGGCGGAGTTGTACATGGAGAGGCCGGGATGGTCCGCCGCGTGGACGCGATCGGCTCCCCGAGCGATGAGCGCGGCCGCGCAGTCGCCGAGTCCCGAGCCGATCAGGACCGCGTGGACTTTCCCGTCAGGCGCGAGCCTCCGGGCGAGGCCCAGACACTCGTGGACGCTCCTCTTGAACTTGCCATCCCGCTGCTCAGCGAATACGAGAACGTCCATCCGCCATCCCCTCCCTAGACGAGCTTTCTTTCCTCGCGCAGACCCTTGAGAACCGCGAGGACCGATTCGCGCGCCTCTCCCTTGAAGACCTGCCCCGCCGTGCGCGCCGGAGGAGGAACGAGCTTCGCGATCTCGAGCTGCGATCCCGCCGCGCCGTGAGCGGCCAGATCGATGGCGAGACCGGCGGCGGTCAGCTCCTCGATCGGCTTCTTCTTGGCCTTCATGATCCCCGGGAGGCTCGGGTACCTCGGCTCGTTCAGCCCCTTGTTCGCGGTCAGGACGGCGGGGAGCTCGACCTCGACAAGCTCCGTGGCCCCCTCGATCTCCCGGTGGACCTTGAGATGACGCTCGTCCGTCCAGTCGATCTTCGTCGCGACGGAGACATGAGGGAGTCCGAGGATCTCGGCGACCGCCACGCCCGTCGCGTGGTTCTCGACGTCGATCGAGATCTTCCCGAAGAGGATCAGGTCCGCCCCGAGGGGGCGGATCGCGGAGGCGAGGATCTGGGCCGTGCCGTGGGAGTCGGATCCGGTCAGCGCCTCCTCCTTGAGGATCAGGGCGCTGTCGGCCCCCATCGCGAGGCAGGTCCGCAGGGCCTCTTCCACTTTCCCCGCGCCGAGGGAGAGGACGGTCACGCTTCCACCGAACTTCTCGCGGACCCTCAGGGCTTCCTCGATGGCGTACTCGTCGTACGGGTTGATCACCATCTCGAGGCCCGTCCGGTCGATGGTGCGGCCGTCGGCGGAGACCGCGATACGGGCCTCCGAGCTCGGAACCTGCTTCATACAGACGACGACATGCATCCGCACCTCCCGCGGCAAACGACGCAATCCACCCTCCCCGGCACGGCGTAAAAACGCCGTCCCGGGTCCCCGAGCCGCAACAACACCGTCGGGGCGGGAAAGCTACCAGGCACGCTATCAGACTCCGGGAGGCGGGGGCAAGGGCAAAACCGGCAGGCGGGGCGGTCTAGGGCGAGAGCGCAACCCCCACGATTTCTCTCAGTTGCGCCTCATCCACGACACGCTGCCCCGGACCGGCGGAGATGCGGAAGAGATCAGCCGGCTGCTCGGGGTCCTCGCGGGGGCCCAGGAGACGAATCTCGATCGATTCTTTCGCCCCTTGCGATTCCAGACGAATCCGATCAGGAACCCGGGCCGTCCCCACCCGCCTCGCCCCGAACCGTCTCGCCCGCAGGACGATCTCCCCTTCATGGTTCCTCCAGAGGATCTCGGTGATTCGCGCGCAATCGTTCGAGAGCCGGACCTCGACCCATGAGAGCGGCTCGCCTTCCCCCAACCGCCCCAGCAGCGTCCAGCCGGACGGGGTCCTCTCGAGATGCGGGTCGGCGATCCGCTCGATCAGCGCGACGGGGCAGAGAATCGAGAGAAGCTCTCCGGCTCCCGGGACAGCGAGGCTTCCGTCGAACGCGTCCGCGCCGCCGCTCCAGAAGGCCCCGGCACGAGGCAGACTGACGAAGGCGGAGTCCTCCCGGACCGCCAGGGTGACGATCGGAACGAAGAGGCCCGCCCGCGCCTGGATGCGGATCCTGTCGGGCCAGCTCGCGCGCATCGCACCGCTCAAGCGCGTGGACGACGCGCCGCCTCGATCGACTGAGATCTCCAGATCGGCCCGCAGGCCGCTCGGGCATCCGCTCTGCTCGAGGGATCGGGCGACTCGCCTCCCTCCTTCCCCTCCTGGCTGCAGATCGGGAAGAAGCGGTCCGCGCGGGGCGCAGCCCGCCGCGGCGATGGCGAGGAGAAGCGAGGCGGTGAAGAGGCGGCGCGAGGCGCGCCCGCGGGATCGCGCGCCGGGATTCAGGATTCGTATTCCTGCGGGCGCTTGCCGGCCGCCAGGATCGAACAGGCCTCGATCGGATTCATCCCAAGCTCGCGTATCCGCTCGACCAGCTCGGGGCTCCCGGCGCCCGGGTTCACGAAGATGTCGCGGACGCCCTTCGCGCTCGCGTGATCGATGACGCCCAGCCCTGCTTCCGGCGGCAGATAGAGGCTCATCGTCGAGGCCGTCCCTGGGATGTCGGAAACCGATGCGTAGCAAGGAATCCCCTCGACGACCTTCTCACTGGGGTGGACGGGATAGACCGTCCACCCGAGGTCGCGATAGGCACGGACCGCCTTGTTCGCGAACTTCCCCCTGTTGCTGGAAGCGCCCACGATGATGATGCTCTTCCGCTCGCCGACTGCCCCGGCCATCGATCCCTCCCCGGCGGCGCGCCCCTTGCATCCCGGCATCGATCTCGCGGAGACTTGGCGCTCGAGCCGGGAGATTCCGTCACAGGATATCGGAGCGGCGCGGCCATGTCATCCCCGGGCCAGGGGCCTCGCTGGAGACGCATCTTCAGCCAGCGCGGAGGATGGAGCGAGACGAATGCCGGCGAGTCACGTATGGCGATCGACGCGGACGATCGACGAGGTCCAGGACCTCCTTCTGGGCCAGGCCGCTCTCTTCCGCCCCAGGCGCCCGGGCCTCGACACGCCCTTGGCGAGGATCCCCTTCGCCTTCATCGATGTCGAGACGACCGGCCTCCTCCCCGAGCAGGGGGATCGCGTCGTCGAGATCGCGGCCCTGCGCGTGGAGCCCGGGGGAGAGGAGACTCGCTTTCTGGAGCTGCTCAATCCGGAGCGCGATGTGCCGGAGCAGGCGCGCAGGCTCCACGCGCTGCGCCCTCGCCAGCTGAGTCGCTGCCGGACTTACCCCGCGGCCGCGCCCGCGCTGGAGAGGATCCTCGATGGCGCGGTCTGGGTCGGCCACAACGTCGGCTTCGACATCGGCTTCCTGCGCGCCGAGTCGGCGCGGGCCGGCAGGACCCTTCATCCCGCCTGGGCTCTTGACACGCTCCTTCTCTCCCGGCGATGGCTGAGCCTCCGGCGAAACAGTCTCGACGCGGTCGCGGAGCATCTCGGGATCCGCAAGCGCAGTCCGCACAGGGCCCTCGACGATCTGCTGACCACCAAGGAGGTCCTGACCCTGCTGATCTCCAGGATCGATCCGAGTCCGGAGACCCTCGAGGATCTCCTCAGGGCAATGCTCCCCATGGAAAGAGGCGGCGCATGAGTGACGACCCCAGGAACGGGCTCCTCACATGGATCGAGATCGATGAGCAGGCGCTCGTCGACAACATCGGCGGGTTCCGCAGGCGCCTCGCTCCCGGGGTGCTCCTTCAGGCCGTCGTCAAGAGCAACGCCTACGGACACGGACTCGAGCAGGTCTCCCGCATCGCGGCGCGGTGCGGCGCGGATGGCTTCGGCGTGCACACCGTGGAGGAGGCCGAGGCGCTGGCGTCTCTCGGCCTCGGCCGCCCGATCCTCATCCTGGGGTACATCGCCCGCGCTCATGCGGCGCGCGTCGTCGGATCGGCCGCGGAGGCGACCGTCTACAATCCCGAGACCCTCGAGGCTCTCTCGGCGGCGGCCGCGGCCGCGGGCAAGAAGATCCGGTGCCACCTGAAGATCGAGACGGGGGTCCATAGACAGGGAATCCCGGCGGAGGAGATCGATCCCTTCCTCGATCGGCTGCTGTCCTTGCCCCATCTCATCCCGGCGGGCGTCTCGACCCACTTCGCGAACATCGAGGACACGACCGACCACAGCTATGCCATGAGGCAGCTCGAGGCGTTCCGCGCCGCCGCGGACCGCGTCCGCTCCAGGGCGCCCGGCGCGATGCGCCACTGCGCCTGCTCCGCGGCGGTCCTCACGATGCGCGAGACCTTCTTCGAGATGGTCCGCGTCGGCATCGGGCTCTACGGGCTCTGGCCGTCCAAGGAAACGCTGCTCTCCTGCTTGCTCGAGGACGCGGAACCGGCGCCGCTGAGGCAGGTGATGACCTGGAAGGCCAGGATAGCCCAGATCAAGAGCGCCGCGGCGGGAGCCTACATCGGTTACGGCTGCACCTACCGGGCGACCCGGCCGACCCGGCTCGCGGTCTTGCCGATCGGCTACGCCGACGGCTACGACCGCCGCCTGTCAGGGATCGGCCATCTTCTGATTCGCGGCCGCCGCGCTCCCGTCCTGGGTCGCATCTGCATGAACATCGTGATGGCCGACGTGACCGACATCCCCGAGGCGCGCCTGGAGGACGAGGCGGTCCTGATCGGAAGGCAGGGCGCGGAGGAGATCGCAGTCTCTCAGGTCGCCCAGCAGTGCAACACCATCGCCTACGAGATCGTCGCCCGGATCGCGCCCCAGATCCCGCGGCTCGTGGTCGGCCGGCGGCCCGCAGCGACCGAAGACGACGGCTAGACGCATTTGGCTGGATCTGAGAAGCGAGCAGGCGCGCCGCGAGGCCCGGCGCCCCCCGAACCTAGCCGGGTCGAGCGGATGCGCCAGGCGAGCGTCTCGGATGCAGCCAAACCGCTCTAGGAGACAGGCGAGCCGGGCGGTATCTCCGACGCCGGAGCGAGAACCACCACCCGATCCCCGCCGCTCGCGGCCAGCAGCATCCCGTGGGACCATTCCCCCCGCAGCTTGACCGGTTTCAGGTTCGCGACCACGACGATGCTCTTTCCGAGGAGATCCTCGCTCCGGTAGTAGGGAGCGATCCCGGCGACGATCTGCCGTTCCTCTCCCCCGATGTCGATCGCCATCTTGAGCAGCTTGTCGGCGTTCGGGTGGGGTTCGACGCGCAGGATCCTCGCGGTCCGCAGGTCGAGCTTCGCGAAGTCCTCGATCGTGATCTCCGGCTTGGGCGACTGGGGCTGGCTCATTGTTCCTCCCTCGTGTCGATCCTCTTTCTCTTGCCGTCCTCGCGCTCGAGGAGGCGCGCGTACTTCATCCCGACATAGAGCGAGTCCATCAGGGCAAGAACGAGTCCCGCCTTCCCGTCCAGGAATCCAGCGCGAAGAAGGTAGCCCTTGACGAATCGGATCGGAGGCCGCAGGAGGAGATCGAGAACGCCCGCCCGCGCCCCCCGCGCCGCGGCCTGGACGGCCCAGAGACGCGAGAGGTTCTCGATCTTCCGGATGTGATGACCGAGATCCCGGTAGCTCCAGTGCTCCAGATAGCCGTCGAGCCGACCCACCGGGCCCTCCACGGCCATCGACTCGTGGACCTCGCGGTCGGGGAAGCTCCCCTTCTCGCGCCGGAAGAGGCGAAGGACCCGATCGTGTCCCCAGTTCCCATGGCGGATCGTCCTTCCGAGATAGTGGTTCCTCCGACGGACCTCGAAGCCGGCAAACGGACCGGGGTCGTGGAGCCGGCTCCGGATCGCGTCCGCCAGCGCCGGAGTCGCCTCCTCGTCCGCGTCGATCCAGAAGACCCAGGGGTGGCGGGTGGCCGCTATGGCGAAGCGCTTCGCGCCGACGAACCCTTCCCAGGGCCGGACGATCACATCCGTCGCCAACGGTCTGGCCATCTCGGCCGTCCGATCGGTTGTCGCGGCGTCCACGACCACGAGCCTCTCATCCGCCCAGGAGATCGATCGGAGACAGCGGACAATCCCGTCCTCCTCGTCCCGAGCGATCACGAAGGCGCTGATCCTCGCTTCAGGCTCGCTCATCCGATCGAATCCCCCCGCCGGCAGCCGCGCCGGCCGACGCCGGCCGACGCCGGTCTCGCACGAGCCGAGCGCCCGCCCGCGCCCGCGCGTCAAGGCGGTCTCCGCTCGTCGCTCGACCCCGGTCAGGCTACCCTAGGGCTTCCGTCGCCTCAAGCCGTCCGGGGATTCCCGGTGGACTTGCCGCGCGCGGGGCACCTAATGTTCTGCCCGTCGGAACCTCGTCGCGATGAAAGGGTGGTAGCGGAAGTAGATGAGCCATAGCGGTCGAATCGGGCTTCTCGCCCTCATTCTCCTCAGCCTCCACGGCGCGGCCGGGGGGACCCCCAAGCACAGAGAAACTCTCCTGCTCGCGCCTCTGGGGCGGGGGATCGGGGCGGGCGACACCGTGCTCGTCCAGACCCGCTGGGACTCCGCGGGATATCAGGTGACCGCGAACTTCGCCCCGCTCGACGGAGCGGGGGGCGGCCCCGTCATGGCGAGCGACCTTTCGAATGGGTACTACAGGATCAGCTACGTGACGGGCTCGATGGCCGGCCTCAGCGACAGCCCGGGAGTCGTGATCCCGGTCAATGCGATGAGCCGGTTCGACTCCTCTGCGGCGACCTATCTTCGCTTCACCGTCTGCCGGAACGCGTCGACCCCGCGCCCGGAGCATCTGCGGAGCTTCCTGCGCGACGGCGGACGGAGGATCTACGCGGGCGACTCCCTCATCGTGCGGACCATCTGGCAGGCCGCGGGGGTTCGCAGCCTCCGAGTGGCCGCCGACTTGAGGAGCCTCGTCCCGCGGTTCCAGGAGTCGGCCTTGACCGTCCGCGAGATAGGCGCCGATGGGGCGGGGGCCGACACCTTCGAGATCGCCTACGACCTTCCTGGGAAGAGCGACCTCGTGCCGGAGGCCAACGGAATCCCTCTCACGATCATTGGACGAGATTCGCTCTGCAGCGACGTGAGGTTCTCGGAGCTCCTGATCGATCTCAGGACCTCGGGCCCGCCGGCGCCGGTCTCCCAGCGGATCCTCTTTCCGATCGATCGGGGGGTGCGCGATCTCGACACCCTCAGGATCGAGAGCCGCTGGGATTCCGCCGGCTACTTCGTGCGGGCCGACTTCACCGAGCTCGACGGGGGGACTGGAGGGCTCGCCTCGGCGCTCGACGAGGGAGGCGGCCTCTACACGATCCGCTACAGGATAGGAACGATCGCCGGACTGCCCGATAGCGCGGTGGCGATACCGATCACCGCCGTCAACCCCCTCGGGGACTCCTTCACCGACCATTCGCTGCGCGCCTGCAGGAACCAGACGACTCCCCCGCCCGTCCACCTGAACAGCGCGCTCAAGAACAACCGGACCCGCTACAGCAAGAACGACACGCTTGTCGTATACACCCGGTGGTCGAGTCCGGCGGGAATCGACTTCAGCATCGAGGCTGACTACCGCGCCATCTTCCCGGCCTTCGAGCCGTCGAAGGCCGAGGTCCGGGAGATCTCGCCGGACAGCTTCGAGGTCTCCTACATCCTTCCCGTCGTGGGGCTCGCTCCCGACACCGTGGGCATCCCCGTCGTCATCCGCGCCCGCGACGCCCGTTGCAGCGTCGTCGCCGACAGCACGCTGCGCATCGAGCTGGACACGACTCCCCCGCGACAGCCGCCCGTCCTCGATCCCCTCCCCTCCGAAACGACGGAGACCACGATCACGGTCTCGGGGACCGCGCAGGATGCAGCCTGGGTCTCGGTGTCGGTGAACGGCGCGCCGCAGGGGCCGTTCGCCGTCGACCCCTCGACGTGGAGATTCTCGACGCCCATCGACCTCGCCTCCGGCCTGAACTCGCTCATCTCTTGGCCGGAGGACGAGCTGGGCAACCTGGGGCCGCGAACTCTGGAGAAGAAGATCCTTGTGGTCGCGGGGAGATCGATCAACTACCCGACGCCGTTTCGGCCGGGCGACGAGTTCATCGTCTCCGACGCTGCCGGAGTGCGCGAGGCTTCGGTCCATCTCTACAACCTCGAGGGGACCCGAGTCGCGGATCTCAAGCGAACGGGGAATTCCCTCGAGATGCGCCTCCGGTGGGAAGGACGGGATCGTGAGGGCGATCTCGCGCAGCCGGGCTACTATCTTCTCAAGATCAGGAGCGTCGGATACGACGGCAGGGCGAGGGAGCAGGTACTGCCGATGCTCTTCATGAACGACTGAGGAGAAGCGGACGAGGGAACCTAGATGAGAGGACGCGTTCGGCAGGAGAGATCGTCTCGCGCCGCGGGCGGACCCCGCGGCGACGGGGGGCGGACCGCGAACGCGCGGATGCGGCGGCGGTGGGCCGGCGGCCTGGGCCCCGGCCTCGCGCTCCTCGTGTCGCTCCTCCTGATGCCCGCCCGCGAGGCGCGGGCGGAGATGGCGGGGGCGTTCCCCCACATCGAGCCATGGCCGTCCTCTCTCGCTCTCGGAGGGACGACCGACGCCCTCGGCGAGGGAGTCGAGGCTGTCCTCGGCAATCCGACAGGGATGCTTGAGGGCCCGAGGCGCGCGTTCGCCTTCTCCCACGCCTCCCTCTTCTCCGGCGGCCTGGTCCGGCACCAGGCGGCCGCAGTCCGCTGGCTCAAACGGGAGACGAATCCTGTCTGGGAGCAGGGCCGGGTGACGCGCACGCCGGGTAAGGGACGCCTGGCGGTCGGTCTGGGGATCACGAACCTCGCGGGGGAGCTTCCGGGCTCGGACACCTACGGCGAGTTGCAGATCGCCCTCTGCCTCGCGCGCAGGGTCCTCCTTGGTCTCCAGAGCGGCTTCCGCTTGAGAATCCTGCAGGCGCGAAGCAGCGTCGACGGCGCCGGGGGCGGGGGTTTGGCCTTCGACTTCGGCCTGGAGCGGGCCATCGGGAGAGCGCGAGCGGGGATGGTCGCCCGCTCGGTCGTCTCCGATCTGGACTGGGACCGATCGGTCGACGGACCCCTTCCCCGCGGCTACGACCTCGGCCTCCAGTACGACCTCCGCCTTGGAGGGACGATTCTTGCAGGGGCCTCGCTGCACGAAGGCGGCGCGGTGCGGAGATGCGCAGTCGCGACCTCTTGGCGCGTTCCGGGCGCGCCTCTCGTCCTGCGGGCGGGGCCGGCCTGGAGCGATCCGGGCGGGGAGTCCCGAGGGGAGCTGTCGAGCGGAATCAGCCTGCAGGTCGGCGGCCTATCGGCCGACTACGGCATGAGGACCGGGCCGCCGGGCTTGGGCGAGATCCACCGTTTCGCCCTTGTGGCATCGCTGCCCTAGGCTGCGCTCGCCGCGGGCGGGGTTCGCGGCGGGCGCCCGGCGAGGCGCCCCGAGACGCCGGCGAAGCCCGGCCGGGCCGCCGTCGGGACAGAGCGAGTTGCGATCTCATGCAGGCGGTGGTATCGTTCCGGTCCTCTCGGATCGCGTGACGGGGCGTCCGTCCCGTTCGACCTTCGGCTGATCACGGCGAGGAACTTGCCTCGATCGGGAGCGAGACGCTTGATGGACAACACATTTCGGGTCTCCATCCCCGTTCTCTATGGAATCGAGAACTGGGGAAACGGCTACTTCGATGTCAACGCGTCGGGCCACCTCATGGTGAAGCCCTTCCGGTCCGGCCCGGGAGTCGATCTCCACCAGGTTGTAGAAGAACTCGCGAAGCGGCGCTGCCCCGTGCCGGTCCTGCTGCGCTTCCCACAGATCCTCGAGACGCAGGTCCGCAGCCTGCACCAGGCCTTCCAGAGCGCGATCACCGAGTTCCAGTACGGCGCCTCCTACAAGGGCGTCTTCCCGATGAAGGTCAACCACCGCCGCGACGTTCTCGAGGAGCTCCTGCGCGTCGGCAGCCGCTATGACTTCGGCCTCGAGGCCGGGTCGAAGGCCGAGCTCTACATCGGGCTCTCGATCCCCCAGCCCGAGGAGAGCTTCCTCATCTGCAACGGATTCAAGGACGAGGCGTTCATCGAGATGGCCTTCTGGGGGCTGCGGAGCGGAAAGAAGATCGTCATCGTCATCGAGCAGGTCCGGGAGATCGGGAGCGTTCTCAAGATGATCGAGCAGACGGGGCTGCGCCCCATCCTCGGCCTTCGCGGGAGGCTCTACTCGCGAGGAAGCGGGAAGTGGGAAGAGTCGGGCGGCGAGACGTCGAAGTTCGGCCTTTCGACCGTCGAGATGATCGACTGCGTGCGCACCCTGAGGGAGCGGGGCCTCGACGGATGCCTCAAGATGCTCCACTTCCACATCGGCAGCCAGATCACGGACATCCGGAAGATCAAGGCGGCAGTCAAGGAGGCGAGCCGCGTCTACGCGAAGATCCGCAAGATGAAAGTCGTGGTCGAGTACCTGAATGTCGGCGGGGGGCTCGGAATCGACTACGACGGATCGAAGACCCCGTCCGACAGCAGCGCCAACTACACCATGCAGGAGTTCGCCAACGATGTCGTCTACACGATCCGCGAGGTCTGCGACGCGGAAGACGTTCCCGTCCCTACCATCGTCTCCGAGAGCGGACGGGCCCTCACCGTCTACCACTCGATGCTGATCACGACCTGCGAGAACCGCTCCGATCCCGAGGCGGCCGGCCGGCTCGGGATGCTCCAGCTCGAGACGGACAACCAGGTTCTCACCGAGCTCCACGAAATCGCGCGCGACATCAGCGTGAAGAACTTCCGCGAGTACTACCACGACGCGATCCAGCAGCGGGAGGAGCTGTTCACGCTCTTCGACCTGGGCTACCTGAGCCTGGAGGAGCGCGGCCGGGGCGAGGCGCTCTTCGACGAGATCTGCTCGCGCGCCCTCCGGTTCGCGAAGCAAGCGAACTACGTGAGCGACGAGTTCGAGATCCTCGAGAAGAACCTCAGAAAGAAGTACGTCGCCAACTTCTCGGTCTTCCAGTCGGTCCCCGACTCGTGGACGATCGACCAGCTCTTTCCGATCCTGCCGATCCATCGTCTCAACGAGTTCCCCGGCGAGACGGGGATCCTCGTCGATCTGACGTGCGACTCCGACGGCAAGATTGACCACTTCGTGGATGTGAAGGACATCAAGGAGATCCTGGAGCTGCACACCACGGAGAACGGCAACCCCTACTACATCGCCGTGGCGCTCCTGGGGGCCTACCAGGACGTCATGGGCGACTTCCACAACCTCTTCGGCACCGTGAACGAGGCGCAGGTCGTCGTCGATGAGGCGGGGAGGCATCACATCCGGAAGATCGTCAAGGGAAACTCGATTGACGAGATGGCGAGAATCGCCGGTTTCGAGCCTGGCGAGCTGTGGCAGGAGTTCTCCTCGCGCATCGATGCCGCAGTCAAGGCGGGGCGGCTGAGCGAGGCGGATGGCAACGACCTCGTCGAGGCGTACAAGGGGCGTGGGCGCGACACGACCTACCTGAACCCATCCACCGACACGAAGCAGACCTGATCGCGCCCTCGAGCCTCAGGACTCCGTCCGGGTCAGGGGATCCGGCTCCAAGGCGGTCTCACAGCGACTGCCTCTCGACCCAGGAGCCGATGCGCGGGAGCCTGTACCAGCGCCCCCTCCAGGCTTGCCACATCAAGAAGATCCAGAGAAGGAAGAGGAAGATCTGGTAGACGCGCAGGAGCATGCCGTACAGAAAGCCCATCAGCGGAAAGAAGGAGAAGAGCCAGAGAACGCCGCCGAGAATCAGGGCGACGATGCTGATCGCGATCGATTGAAGGGCGTGGAACCGGACGTAGCGATCCTCCTGGCGGAGCAGGAGGAGCACGATTCCCGAGAAACCCGCCAGCGCATACGAGAGCGCCGCATGAAGCCGGGAGTCGTGAGCGGGTGGCTCGCCCATCGCGCGGCCGCGCTCGCCGGCCGGCATCCCGCGATCGCCTTCCGAGATTCCGCGACCGCCCGCCGCATTCCCGCGATCGCCCGCGTCATGAGCCCCCACAGGCACGCCCTCCCCTCGGACTCCGGGTAACGTAGCACGGGGGCCGGCCGGCCGCACGACATGGCGCCCGGCCCGGACTTGCGGGCCCGCATCCATCGGCGGGCGCGGAAGGCAAAAGAGAAGGCCGCTTGCCCCAGGTTCGGTCTCCGGAACCCACCTAGCCACGGAGTGGGTCAGCAGCGAATTCCGGCGACCGAAGCATCTGCAGGTTCGCAGCCTGAATCGGGGATCGGGTTGGGCCCGCCGGCTGCGGAAGCAACCTTAGGTTCCGGCATTCGCCGGCATCCAGATTGCGCTTCTGCCGGGGTTGGGAAACAGCCCGCATCCGGCGGACCTCCCGATCTACATCTCTTGAGGTATGCAGGGGACATGCCACAATCCACAGATGATGCAGTGATCATGCAATGCATTGTCGAGCAATGAATTAGAAGCGGACTTTCACGGGAGGGTCGGCGCGCGCAGAGCGCCTGGCGGGGATCGATGGGAGCGCGATCGTCGATCGCGCCCCCGAGAGATCGGCAGCAATCGTCTAACTTACTGTTTTACAATGTGTTGATGGTGGCACCAGCGGTGCCACCGAGATGGCTCTTGAGGTTACGCTCCGGAGCATTCGCTAGAGCTTGAGAGTGGCGCTCAAGCGCAGTCGCGCGTTGCGCCTGCTGACATCCACGTAAGACCAATTCGGGTTCAGGAACGGGTGCTCCGGGGTGTCGTAGTGGAACTTGTGGAGGTCGTAGTCGACGATCTCATACGAGAGGTCGTAGCGAACCGATCCCGTCTCCACGCCGAATCCCATCGTCACGCCACTGCTCTGGATCTCTTCCCCCTTCCACTTCCGGGCCATGAAGCTGTTGCTGTCCGGGAGGTCGGTCATCGACAGGGCCCCCGCCTGGTAGCCGAATCGCAGCGGGATGTCGATCTTCCCGATCCTCAGATAGCGCCACTCCGCTCCGAAATGGACGCTCGTGACATCGTTCAGCGGCAGGGACGGATCCGGGGCGGGTTCTTCGGTGCAGTAGGGCGCACCCTCGAAGCATGGATAACCGCCCGGACCCCGCAGAGCCTTGACCGCGGTCCGATACCGGGCCTCCGCCTCGGACCAGTTCTGCTGATCGAGCCCGAAGGCCAGGGTGATCGATGAGAGAGACCCGAGGAACCCATGAGAGGACAGGGGCGCGTAGGCGAGGGGCCGCACGGAGCCGCCGACCGAGAGGAGCGGCGGCACATCGAGATCGTACCCCGCGATCGAAACGTCGAGGAGATCAAACTCCTCCCCCCCGCTCTGGCTTGGGAACCGGGAGCTGTAGCTTCCCCCGGTCACTTCGAGCGTGTAGCCCGGCGTGTACCGCAGGCCGACGCTGAAGAGGTCCTCCTTCCTGAGTTGAAGGCCGAGATCGACCGAACGGCCGGCATACCGGAACTTCACGTTCGAGTGGCCCACGATGGCGGCCTGCCCCCCGGCGCTCAGCAGGTTCTTCCTCGTCCGCAGGCGCCCGTCGAGGATGTTCAGGTTCGCTCCGACGGACAGGACGCCCGGGATCGCCTCGACGGCGATTGTGGCCGCTCCGGCGTCGATGCCCCCCTTCTCCTGCCCGTCATAGGCGAAGGTGACGGGGAATCCGCCTTCGAGCGAGACGAGCGTGGAGACCGTTTCCTCAGGATAGGCGACAGTCATGTACCGCCGAAAGCTCACGCCGCCCGCGAGATTGCGCCCGCCGATACTGGCCAGCGGCATGCCCGCGCCCAGGATGCCCGAGCGAACCTGGGACTTCAGCCGCACGTCGTAGCTCGTGATGCGAAGCGTGGCGATCTCGGGAATGACCAACTCGTCGAGGGAGCTGGACGACGTGCTCGAGGAGCTGAGCCAAGTGAGATCGGCGGCCAACTCGGGACGCTCCGCCCATCCCATGGCTGCCGGATTCCATGCGATCCCCTCAATGCCCGACGCGAGGCTGACATAGGCTCCCCCCATCGCCCAGCCGTGCGCGCCCGCCCTGATGCCAAGCATGTCGAAGGGCCGATAGACGCTGCTGGGCTCGAGCACTGTGAGGCTGTCGAGGCTGATGGGGCCGAGGTCGCCTGTACCCTGGGCAGACGCAGTAGGCGCTGGCGAAAAGGCAGTCGCCGCGAAAAGGAAGAGCGAGGCGGGGAGGAGAAAACGAGCAAGGCGCCTCATGACCGATCTCCCAGCAAGGTGGCGAGGACCGCCACGCCGTAGGTCAGGAAGCTCCCGTACTGCGCGGTCCGGCCGATGTCCATCTTGATTTGCTCCATCCGGGTGATCTCGCTCCGCAGGAGCGTCTTCTCGGGGAACTGCTCCGCGACCGAAAGCCTCAGATCCGCGGCGCGGGCCGCTTGCATCGCCGCGCCCGAGGCGTCCCGGACCTTCACGAGATCCCTCAGCACGATCCGATCCTCGGTGACGTCCTTGACCTTCGCGCTCCAGATGATTCCCGGCTCCCGCAGCTCGACCTTCCTGCCGGGAGCGATCCTCCCCTCGATCTGCTCCCCGCCACGAAACGCGAGCATGACGGTCTGCGTCGCCTCGAACGCCGTGTCCTGGGCCGGGATCCGCTTGGCGCAGCCGGCAGCGGCCAGGCAGCCGACCATGGCCACGAGCCATGACAATCTTCTCATGTCGCCTCTCCGAGTTCTTTCGTCTGATGGGATCCGGGGTACTGGAAGAGAGCAAAGACCTTGCGCAACCCCACGTCCACGCCTCCTGCCCAACGCCCCGGCCTCACCCCCCGGCGGGATCGGTTTACCGGTGCTCCAAGGCTCGGACTCTACGGGATCCCCCGGGGAGCGTCAAGGGGCCGCCCCGGCATCGCCTTGGCGCCTCGGGCCGATGCGCCGGCGCCCCGGGAGGCTCGGGAAGCCGGCGCGGCGAGCGAACGGACCGAGCGCGCGCGGTCCTGGGAAGCCTCGCGCGCAACCGATCAGAGAATCGGCAGGTAGCGTCCGATCTCGTACCCGGTCACCTGGATTCGGTACTGGTCCCACTCGAGCTTCTTGTTCTCGATAAACTTCGTGAAGACGTGCTCGCCCAGGGCTTCGCGCATCAGATCGCTCTGCTCCGCGGCCTCGACCGCGGCGTTGAGGGAATCGGGCAGGGTCTCGATCCCGCGCGCCGCCTTCTCCGCCGAAGACATCATGAAGATGTCCTCCTCCACCGGAGAGGGAAGGGCGTATCCCTCCTCGATCCCCTTGAGTCCGGCGGCCAGCATGACGGCGAAAACCAGATACGGGTTGCAGGCCGGATCGGGGCAGCGATACTCGATCCTCGTCGCCTTCTCCTTGCCGGGCTTGTACATCGGCACCCGGACCAGAGCCGAGCGGTTCCTGTTCCCCCATGCGACATAGGCGGGCGCCTCGTATCCGGGGACGAGCCTCTTGTACGAGTTGACCCACTGGTTGGTGACGACGCAGATCTCCTTCGCGTGCTTCATCAACCCCGCCATGTAGCTCCTCCCCAGCCTGGATAGGTGGTGGGGATCCTGCGCGTCGAAGAAGACGTTCTGTCCCCCCTTGAAGAGGGACTGGTGGACATGCATCCCGCTGCCGTTCTGGCCGAAGAGCGGCTTGGGCATGAAAGTCGCGTAGACTCCCCCCCGCCGCGCGGCCAGCTTGACGATGTACCTGTAGGTCACCGTGGCGTCGGCCATGCGGCCGGCCTCGGTGTACTTGAGATCGATCTCGTGCTGGCTCGGGGCCACCTCGTGATGGCCGGCCTCGACATCGATGCCCATCGACTGGAGGGCCTCGATCGTGTGGTGGCGAAGCTCGGTTCCGAGGTCGTCGGGGATGAGATCGAAGTAGCCCGCGCTATCGACGGCGTCGGCCAGCTCCGGGCTCTTGAGGTAGAAGTACTCGAGCTCGGGGCCGACATTGAAGTCGAATCCGAGATCCTTCGCCCGGGCCAGGTTCCTCCGCAGGACGTGCCGCGGGTCGCCCGCGTACGGCGTGCGATCCGGGTTCATGATGTCGCAGATCATCCGGGCGCTCAGGTGGCCATCGACGCGCCAGGGGAGAGGCTGGAAGGTGCGAAGATCAGGGACGGCGATCAGGTCGGACTCGTAGATGCGGGCGAATCCCTCGACCGAAGAGCCGTCGAATCCCAATCCCTCCTCCAGGATCTCCTCGAGCTGCGAAGGGGTGATCCCGATGGACTTCAACATCCCCTGAATGTCCACGAACCAGAGGTTGATGATCTTGACGTCGTGCTCGGTGACGTAGCGGAGCAGGTCCTGCTTCCTTTCGATCGGCGGGTTCATATCGAATAGTCCCTCTCGAGTTTGAGGTTGAGTTCCTCCAGCTGCTCGCGGCTCAGGCAGCGCGGCTCGCCGATCAGGCCCGCGGCGACGACGGCGCGCGCAACGAGCTCAAGCCGTTCCATGCGACGGCATGCGGACTCGAGGTCGGCGCCGAAGACGACGGCGCCGTGATGGGCCAGGAGGAGGGCCTGATGCCCCGCGAGGAAGGGGCGCACGGCCTCGGCGACCTCCTCCGTTCCCGGCGCGGAGAACGGGACCACGGGGACCGGCCCCAAGGCGAGGGCCGCCTCCGCGAGGCAGTCCTGGCTCAGCCGCACGCGAGCGATCGCGAATCCGGTCGCGCACGGGGGGTGGGCATGGACGATCGCCCCTACGTCCGGACGGCGCGCATAGACCTCGAGGTGCAGGCCCAATTCCGTGGAGGGGAGCGCCTCTCCATCGATCCCCTCCCCGCGCGCGTCGATCCTCACCAGGTCCCTGCGCCGCAGCCTGTCTTTCCGAACCCCCCGCGCCGTGATCAGGATGGATCCGTCCGGGCAGCGGACGCTCAAGTTGCCATCGTCCGCGACCAGGATTCCGCGCGCCCCGAGCAGCCTTCCCACCCGGCGCATCTCGTCGGCGAGACGGCGGATCGCGGGATCAGCGAACATCACGGCCCCGAAGTCGCGGAAGAGTTCTCCACGCGGCCGGCAGACGCTCTGCGACCTCCGCCGGCGCCACGACCCGCTCGCCCCCCTCCGACGCAAGCAGGTCGGCCGCCAGGCCATGAAGATGGACGCCGCACATCGCCGCCGAGAGGGGCTCGAGCCGCTGCGCGAGGAGCGTGCCGATGATTCCGGACAGGACGTCGCCCGATCCGCCCGTCGCGAGCCCGGGGTTGCCGGTCGTGTTGACGAGCGCAGGGCCCCTCGGTCCGGCGATCACAGTGGGCGCCCCCTTCAGGACGAGGACGACGCCGTGCCGCGAAGCGAACGATCGGGCGGTCCCGATCGGGTCGGCGAGAATCTCCCGGATCGAGGTCGCGGTGAGACGGGCCATCTCCCCGGGATGGGGCGTCAGCACGCGCGCAGGAAGCCCGGCGCGCGAAGCCGGCAATGGCCCCGCGGCCAGAGCGTTCAGCCCATCCGCGTCGACGAGAAGAGGGCCCTCCCACGAAGCGTAGAGATCGCGGACCAGGCGGTCGGTCCCCCGGTTCCGTCCAAGGCCCGGCCCCAGGACGAGCGCGTCCCACTCGGAAGCCAGGGACCGTAGGAAGCGGACCCCTTTCGGGCTCAGCGTCCTCGCCTCGGTCTCTTCCATGGGAAAGGTCATCGGCTCCGTCAGCTTCGCCTCGAGGATCGGATTCAGGCTCCGCGGCGTCGCGACGCGGACCAGGCCGGCTCCCGCCCGGAGCGCGGCAAGCGCGGCAAGCGCGGGAGCGCCCGTGAGACCCGGCGAACCGCCGGCGATGACGAGCCTGCCACGGACGCCCTTGTGCGCGTCGCCCGGGAAGAACGGGATCGATGCGGCGACCTCCGAGGGAGCGATCAGCTCCGCGGCCGGAGCCACCTCCTCCATGACCTCGCTCGGGATCCCGATGTCCACCGCCACCCATTCTCCGACCTGCCCGCGGGCGGGCCAGAAGACGAAGGAGCGCTTGGGGAAGCCCATCGTGACGGTCAACCGCGCGTGGATCGCTTCTCCCTCGATCGCCCCGGTGTCCGCGGAAAGACCCGATGGGATGTCGACCGCCACGATCGTCGCCCTCGATCGGTTCATCTCCCGGATGAGCCGGGCAAGCTCGGGCTCCAGCCTCCCCCTGAATCCGGTCCCGAGGATCGCGTCGATCAGGAGGTCCTCGGATGTCAGATCGCCGAAGCCGGGCGGAGGATCTCCGCCGATCGGCTCGAGCGGGATCCCGCGCGCGATCAACGGATCGATCTGGAGCCGGGCGTCCGCGCCGGCCTTCTCAGGCGGGCCCAGGACGAAGACCCTCGGATTGTAGCCGGCATCGTGGAGCAGTCTCGCGAGGACGAGCCCGTCGCCGCCGTTGTTCCCCCGGCCGCAGACGATCCAGATCCGCCTCCGATTCAGCCGGTCGAACCTCCGGCGGATCTCTCTGTAGATCCCCTCGCCCGCGCGCTCCATCAGCGTGGGACCGGGAACCCCATGCGTCTCGATCGTGCGGCGATCGCACTCGCGCATCTCGGCCGCGCAGAGGAGGTACATCACTCCGACCCTGAGGCGCTTCCCGGCCGATTGCCGTTCAGCCGGTCGACGATCCCCACGAGCTGCTGGATGTCGTCGATCTCGTGGTCCGCCCCCGACTCGACGACGCCCTTGGTGTCGCCGTAGCGCGCGAAGACGGTCTTGATCCCCAACCTCGCCGCCCCCACCATGTCGCGCTCCGGCCAATCGCCGACCATGAGAACCTCATGGGGGCGCATTTCGAGCAACTCGAGGGCCTTCTGAAAGCCCGCCGGGCTCGGCTTCCTCAGCCCCGTGTCGTCGAAGGTGATCACGAACTCGAAGAGATGGTGGAGGGCGAGGTGATGGAGCCTGAGCCAGGCCTGCAGGGCCGGCGCGTCGGAAATCACCGCGAGCCTGAGGCTCCGGCGGAGCAGCTCGGTCAAGGTCCGGCGGACATGGGGATAGAGGACGAGGTAGGAGTCGCGGACGCGGCGGTAGCCCACGATCGCCGCGGCCAGGATGCTCGGAGAGCAGGCCCCCGTCGTCTCCTTCAGGAATCCGTCGAAGACGTTCTGGTACTCGATCCCCTCGCGGTCGTAGATGGCGAGGATCCGCTCGCGGGCCTGCTCCCGGGTCATCGGGAGACCCATGTCGATCATCCCCTCGATCGCCGCCTCGACCGAGGCCTCCTTCATCTTCATGAAGTCGGTCAGCGTGTTGTCGAGATCGAAGAGGATCGCCCGGATCATCGCGGCTGGGGTTCCCTTCCGGGCCCGTCAGGGATCCCTACTTGGTGGAGTGGCTGATCGATCGCCCGTAGCTGATTTCCCCATTGTCGATGCGGATGTTGAACCCGCAGTCGGGATTGGAGCAGACCCAAGCCTTGAAGTTGATCGGCGCCCCCTCGCGACCATAGTCGGAGAGAGGGATGAGCACTCCGGTCTTGCACTTCATGCAAATCGGAAACCCCGCGTCGAGATCTCCACCACCCTTCACCACACTGGTCATCCCCACCTCACCCTCTGCCCGTCCCGGGCCCCCACGATCCGCGCCGCGATCCGTCTCGCGGAGGAGGACGGACCGCCCTGCTCGGTGGTCTCTCAGAGTTTCTCAGATTCGCCGGATCCCCAGCCAATGTCAAGAGTAAGCACGAGGGGCGCGGAGCCCCGCCTGGAGCGTCCGGGGACCCCGACGGATTCCTGAAGCCCCGCGCCGCGAAGGCGAACCTGGCGGAGCGGAGGGATCCGTCGGGGGCCGTGCTCCTCGCCGCCCGCACGCGCGCATCTTGGATCCCGCGAGTGCGCCTAGGTCTTGCGCTCCTGCTTCTTCGCGGCCGGAAAGAGGATGTTGTTCAGAATCAGGCGGTACCCGGGAGAGCCGGGGTGGAGCTCGAGCTGCGTGGGAGGATCGCCGACCTGGTGCTGGTAGTCCTCCGGATCGTGCCCCCCGTAGAAGGTGAAGGTCCCGTTGCCGTAGTTGCCGTGGATGTATCTCACCTCGTCCTGTCCGGGCACCTCGGCGAGGATGACGACCGACTTCTTGAGAAGGGACTTCCGGAAGCTGGTGGTCTGCCCCATGAAACCCCTCACGACGTTGACGTGGCACTGGGTCAGCATCGTCGGGACCGGATCCTCCTTCGCGGAGAAGTCGAAGAGGTTGAAGAAGTCATTGTCCTGGCCCCGGAGAGAGGCCTCGCGGGTCATGTCGATGTCGGAGTACTCGTAGACGAGGGGGTTCATCTCAAGCCTGTAATCGGTGAACGCAAGGCCGCGCGAGGGATCGAGCTTGCGCTCGCAGCCCGCCTCGGGCGCGTCGCCGTCGTAGACCGAGTCGACGATGTCGACTCCGTCGGCCGCGAGGGCGATGTCGAAACTGTCGGTCGCCGAGCACATCGAGAAGACGAAGCCGCCTTGCGCGATGTACTCCTTGATCCTCCCGGCGACCGCGTGCTTGAGTTGCCACACCTTTCGGTAACCGTTCTTCGCTGCTTCCTTCTCGTTCATGCGGACCTGCTCGATGTACCAGGGCGCGCTGTGGTAGGAGGCGTAGAACTTGCCGTACTGGCCGGTGAAGTCCTCATGATGGAGGTGAAGCCAGTCATAGCGCGGCAGGACCCCGCCCAGAACCTCCTCGTCCCAGAGCTTGTCGTAAGGGATCTCGGCGTACTCCAGGGCGAGAACGACCGCGTCGTCCCACGGATCATCGGAGGGAGGCACGTAGACGGCGATCGTCGGAGCCTTCTCGAGAAGCACCACTTCCATGTTCGATTTCTCTATCTCGTCGAGGATCGCGACCGCCTCCGCCCCGCCCTTCTCCTCCCACGCGACGCCCGCGAGGGCACAGTCCCTGCGAGTGGCCTCCTCATCGTCCATGAGGAACGATCCGCCCCGGTAGTTCAGGAGCCACTCCAGCTCCTCTCCGCGCTGGAGAGCGTGGTAGGCGACCCCGTAGGCCATCAGGTGATTCGTCTGAGCGAGATCCATCGGGATCAGGATCCGCGCGCCGGCGGATGTCAGGGGCATCGCCGCGCAAAGGACAGCCCACAGAACCGATCGCCTCATGCCCGCCCCTCCTTCGCTCGCGGCTCATCGAGAGAGCCCGTCCGCCGCAGTTTCTGCAGGAGGCTCCTGACCTCGAGAGCCTCGTAGCTGCGGGGAAACCGCACGAGCAGATCCTCGTAGCGTCGGATGACAGCCTCCGACTCCCCATCGCGCTCGCGCATCCTGTCGGCCACCGCTCGCAGGACCCCCGCGGCCATTCCTCCGTCCGGATAGCGCGCAGCCAGCGTGTCGGCACGCGCCGCCGCTTCCTCCAGTCGGCCGAGGTCGAGCAGCGAGAGGCCCTCCTCGCGCAGGATGTCCTGCGCCGCCTCGCATCCATCGCACGCCCGCGACGCTTCCTCGCAAATCTCCAGGGCGCGGGAGTGCTGGCCGATCCTGCGCTGGTAGGCGATCTGGCCCAGGGCGGCCAGTGGAACGGCGCCGGCCTCCCCCACGCGGGAGAGCAGGAGAAGCCTCTCAAGGGCGTCGTTGACGCGGTCCCCTCCGGCGAAGTCCCGCGTCATCCTCTCGTAGCCTCCCTGCGCCTCCTCGATCTTGCCCGCGTAGAAGAGGACCTCCGCTTGCTGAAAGGCAGCTTCTTCTCTGCTGACCGGATCGGCGGCGATATCCTCGATCCTCTTGCAGACGGCGACAACGTCCTCGTAGCGGCCCATTCGCAGTCGCGTCTCCGCAAGGGCGACGAGCGCCTGGCCGAGCAACCTGCCCCGCTCCGATCCACGGGTCTTCTCGAGCACGGCGATCAGATCCTCCTGCGCCGCCGCCCCGGACTCGAAGTCCCTGAGATCGCGGACGAGGACGTCGGCGCGGTCCTTGAGGGACATGCGCGCGAGAGCCCCCTCGGGCGAGGCCTTGACCGCGTCATCGAAGGCGGCGACCGCCTCGCGATGCCGTCCGGCGCGGCGCAGCGCGGAAGCCTTGAGATAGAGCGCTTCCTGGGCCGGATCGTCGCCGAGCCCGGCCGCGACCGCCGCCTCCGCGAAGGCCACGACCTGGGCCTCAGTCCCCTTCTGGGCGATCCGCCGGAGCTGCTCCAGCAGAGCGAGGCCCCGCCCCTCGCGCGCGCGGTCGAGGGC
>Ga0194112_10001367_pt1 | contig 35948 bp, 34 predicted proteins | sample TA2MahC400mmetaG_FD_146191 | JGI IMG/M metagenome (GOLD analysis project Ga0194112, IMG submission 146191) | Freshwater microbial communities from Lake Tanganyika, Tanzania - TA2015016 Mahale Deep Cast 400m | ecosystem: Environmental > Aquatic > Freshwater > Lake | place: Tanzania: Lake... | reverse complement strand
CCGACGAGGCCGCGGCCCGGGCGGGGGATCTCCTGGAGAAGGTGGGGATCGGGCGGGACCGGGCCGGGGATTACCCCCACGAGTTCTCCGGCGGCATGCGGCAGCGCGCCATGATCGCCCTGGCCCTGGCCTGCGGCCCGGGGCTGGTGGTGGCCGACGAGCCCACCACCGCCCTCGACGTGATGATCCAGGCCCAGATCGTTGACCTGCTGGGCGCCCTGCGCACCGAGTTGGGGATGAGCCTGGTGCTCATCACCCACGACCTGGGGGTGGTGGCCGAGAGCTGCGACCGGGCGGCGGTGATGTACGGCGGCGTCATCGTGGAGCAGGGCACCATCGCCGAGGTGTTCCGCGCCCCGCAGCATCCCTACACCCGCCTCCTCCTCGCCGCCTTCCCCGACATCGACGAGCCCGGCCGCCCGCTGGCCTCCATCCCCGGAACGCCGCCCCGCCTCGACGAGATGCCCCCCGGGTGCCGCTTCGCCCCCCGCTGCCCTGACGCCTTCGAGCGCTGCGCCGCCGAGCGGCCGCCGGCCTACCCGCTGGGGCCGCGCCGTGAGACCGCCTGCTTCCTGGCGGAGCCCGCCCGGCAGGGAGCCGCCGATGGCTGAGCCGGTCCTGGTGCTGGAGGAGGCGAGCAAGCACTTCCCCCGCCCCCGGGGGATGGTCGCCGCCCTGGCCCGGCGCCCGGCGGGGGTGGTGCGCGCCGTCGACCGGGTGAGCCTGCAGGTGGCGCCGGGGGAGGTGCTGGCCATCGTCGGGGAGTCGGGCTGCGGCAAGACCACCGCGGCCAACCTCATGCTGGGCCTCCTCTCCCCCACGGCGGGCCGGGTGTGGCTCGAGGGCACCGACCTGGCCGCGCTGCACCGCAGGGAACTCCGCCGGGCGCGGCGACGGCTACAGATCGTCTTCCAGGATCCGTATGAGTCGCTGAACCCCCGCATGAGAGTGGGCGACATCGTCGCCGAACCGCTGCGGGTGCATCGCGTCGCCGCCGGCCGCGCCGACCAGTCGGAGCGGGTGACCCGGGCGCTGGAGTGGGCCGGCCTGCGCCCCGCCGAGATCTTCCTGGAACGGCGTCCCCACGAGTTGTCCGGGGGCCAGCGCCAGCGGGTGGTGATCGCCGCCGCCCTCGCTCTGGAGCCGCGAGTGCTGGTGGCCGACGAGCCGGTGTCGATGCTCGACGTCTCCATCCGGGCCGACATCCTCAACCTGCTGCGGGCCCTGGCGGTCGAGCAGGGCATCGCCCTGGTCATGATCACCCACGACATGTCGACGGTGGCCGCCTACAGCGACCGCATCGGGGTGATGTACCTGGGGCGCATCGTCGAGACCGGGCCGGCCCTGCAGGTGCTGCGCGCCCCGCGCCACCCCTATACCGAGGCGCTCCTCTCGGTGGTGCCGGTGCCCCATCCCGACCGCCGCCGCCGGCGCATCATCCTGCGCGGCGAGACGCCCGACCCCAGCCGCCTCCCCAAAGGCTGTCGCTTCCACCCCCGCTGCCCCCGAGTGTTCGACCGCTGCCCCCTGACGGACCCTGCTCTGGTGAAGGCCGCGCCCGCCCAATGGGCCGCCTGCCTGCTGGCCGGGGAGGGCGGGGAGGCCGCGACGACCCGGGAGGTGCCCGCATGACCCGGGCCCGGTTGCGCGACCTGGGAGCCGCGGTGGGCTCGTTGCCCCCCGGGCCGCACAACGCCATCACCGACGTGCCCGGGGTCTGGGTGGGCCACGCCACCGTCGTCCGCGACGAGCCCACGGCGGCCCGCACCGGGGTCACCATGGTGGTCCCCCGCGAGGGCGAGGTCTGGGAGGACTACTGCTTCGCCGGGTGGTTCGGCTTCAACGGCAACGGCGAGATGACCGGCCTCCCCTGGCTCGAAGAGTCGGGGATGCTCGGCTCCCCGGTGGGCATCACCAATACCCATCAGGTCGGCCTGGTGCGCGACGCCCTGGTGCGCCACTCGGTGGAGCGGGGGGTGATCGAGGGCTTCGTCCTGCCGGTGGTGGCCGAGACCTGGGACGGCTGGCTCAGCGACATCGACGCGTTCCCCCTCACCGAGGCCGACGCCCGGGCCGCCCTGGCCGCCGCTGCCCCCGGGCCGGTGGCCGAAGGGAACGTGGGCGGGGGCACCGGCATGATCTGCCACGAATTTAAGGGAGGTATCGGCACCGCCTCGCGCCGCTGCGTCGCCGCCGGGGAGACCTGGACGCTGGGCGCCCTGGTGCAAGCCAACTACGGCGACCGGGCCGACCTGCGCCTCGACGGCCTGCCCCTGGGGCGCCTGGCGGGCTACGACCGGGTGCCCAGCCCGTGGCCCGGCGGCCGCGAGGAAGCCGGGTCGATCATCGTGGTAGTGGCCACCGACGCCCCCCTCATCCCCACCCAGTGCACCCGCCTCGCCCGCCGCGCCACCGTCGGCCTGGCCCGGGCCGGTGGGGTGGGCCACAACGGCAGCGGCGACCTGTTCCTGGCCTTCGCCACCGGCAACCACCTCCCGGCGCACCGGGCACGGCGCGATGTGGTGATGCTCGACCACGAGCAGATGAACCCCCTCTTCGCCGCCACCGCCGAGGCGGTGGAGGAGGCCATCCTCAACGCCCTCTGCGCCGCTGAGACCATGACCGGGTACCAGGGGAGGACTGCCCATGCCCTCCCCCTGGAAGCCGTCGCCGAGGCCTGGGCGCGGCGGCCGCGGTAGGCCGGTCTTGTCTCCCCCGTGGCAACGGGGGAGGTGGCGGCGAGGCTTTGGGAGCCGCCGGAGGGGTTGCCTAACAAGCGGGCCCCCGCCGCGCCCTCCGCAGCCCTCCCCCCGACCCCCTCCCACCCCACACACTGACACAAAGGGGAGGTGGCGGCGAGGCTTGGGGAGCCGCCGGAGGGGGCCGTCCCAAGACCGGACGCGTCCACCGCGGAAGACGTACCCCCTCCTCCTCGAAGACCCGGGTGCTCCCCCCTGAAGGGGGATAGCGGGCGCGCCGCCCGGGAGTCCCGTTCGTCGTCCTGTGCCGGGCCGGCACAGCCACTACGCTGCGACCGGCCGGGTCGACCTTCGACGCGGCAGGCGCCACGAGGAGTGCGCACATGCTCCGGTTCGGCCCCGGTGCTCAGATTGCGGCTCTCGCCCTCGCGGTTGCGTTGATGGGCTGCGCAGGATGTGCAAAGTCTGCGGTCGCTCCAGAACCCACAGGGCCGACCGGCCCCGACCCGACCAGCCTGGTCCCAGTCGGCTTCACCGAGTTGGCCGCCAATCAAGGAATGAAGGTAGCCGCGCTGTCTGCCGATCAAGCCGCGGCCGCTATCTCCCTTGAGCGAGCCCTGGAGATAGCCGGCCGTGAGGCTGGATTCGGATCCTCGTATCCCGCCCCCGAGGCGTACCTGGTCCGGATCACCCACCCGGGCGCCCTCATGGTCGACCGCCCCGTGTGGCTCGTCGTCTGGATGGACATCTCCGAGCCGGGGCCCCGGCCCTATCCTGCTGCTGATCCCGGGCCTTTCACCATCGGCTGGGTCTACATAGACGCACTGACCGGCGAGTACCTGAGCACAACCCTTACCAACCAGGGCCACTAGGCCGCTGCCCGGGACCTGCCCGCCCCAAGAGGGAGTGTGCCCAGCAGGCGGCGCCTCAGGCGCCCCCGGTGTCACCTTCGGCGGGTGGTTCCGATCGCAGGCGCAGCGGGGTGAGGCGGCCTTCCCGGGCCGAGGCGAAGGCCTGCTCCAGGAGGCGCACCGCCTCCGGGTCCCGGTAGTGGGCGGCCTCGGCCGGAGTCAGCGCCACCGCCGGGTGCACCACCAGGCCGCCGTCGTCGGTGGGATCGATGACCACCTGCATCGAGCGGAACCCGAACCGGGCCAGCGACACTCGTCCCCGGTCGTCGACGTCGACGATGGCGCGGCGCGGCTTGGCATCAGCAGACAACGGGGCGCCTCCTCTCAAGACCGCCGAATGATACCCCTTCAGGGTGGAATGGGCAATCGCCCCAATTCCCCGCAGGGGCGATGTCATCCCAACGAACTAGAATTACAAGCGTGGAATTCGTGGTCACGCCTGAGTTCCTCCAGGCTTACGGCCGGCTCGACGCCGTCGAGGCGGAGTGTCTCGACCGCGCCATCCAACGCCTGGTGCGGGATCCCTCCACCGCTTGGGCCCGCGGGCACCGGGTGGCGGGGGAACGCGACACCGCCTGGATAGTCGTGGTCCCCTGCCCGGCTTGCGACCTGAAGCTCTACTGGAACCGCCCCGACCCGCACGGGCCGGTGCAGTTGCTGCTGCTCCTGCGCCGGTAGCGACTCCCCCTACTCCTCGAACGCCTGCTGCTCGAAGCCCAGTTGGGTGGCGTTCTCGCTCACCGTGCGGCGCACGGCGTCGTCGTAGGACTCGGCTTCGGCGTTGACCTCCAGGGTGATCTTCACCTGACCGCCCCCCGCCACCGCAGGCTCCTCCCGGTGCTCCGCCATCATCTGCTCCCAAAGCGGCTCGATGAACCGGTAGGTGACCCAGCGCTCCAGGCCGTGGTAGCGGTCGAAGCCGCGCCGGGTGAGCGCCACCCCGCCGCCGTCGCGCTCCAGCCACCGGAAGGCCCGCCCCACTCCGGCGACGGCACCCGGCAGGCGGCCGGCCTCGGGGAACAGGGCGCGGGCTCGGGCCGGGTCGAAGCCCCCGGCGTAGGCCTGCCAGAACAGGTAGTAGGCGGCGGCGGCCCGTGGGGCCAGGCGCGCCGTCCGCGTCACGGGAAGGCGCCCGGCCGCCACAGCCTCGACGTAGCGCTCCGGCGAGAAGTGGTTCACCAGGTAGAGGCTGCCGGTGAAGGTGGCCGCCCCGGCCCCCAGGCCCAGGTAGAACTCCCGGGTGATGGAACTGAAGCCGGGAGCACCCGCGCGCCGCAGCGACCAGACGGAAGCCCGCCGGTACCCGTAGCCCTCCGCCAGGGCGAAGGCCCGGCGGAGGAGGTCGCGCTCCAGCCGCGGCGCGTGCGGGGCCCTACCGAATGGGGTGTATCCGAAACGCATCAGCGGGTAGGTGCTGATCTGGTCGACCTCGAGGCGGCAGCACTCCTCCACGTCGGCCGGGAACACCGCCGGGTCCTCGAAGGCGGTGTCGAAGATGAGGTCCGCGTCCACGCAGGCGAAGCGCCCGCGGCAGGCTTCCAGCGCCGCCCGGTTCTCGTCCCCCGAACCGGCCCGCCCCAGGTGCCGCAGCACCCGGTCGTCGAAGGACTGCACCCCCAGGCTCACCCGGTCGAAGCCGGCTTCCCGCAGGCGAGCCACTCCAGCCGGGGTGGCGTGCGCCGGCAGCACCTCGATGGCTCGCTCGCCCTCAACCGGCACGGAGGCCAACATCTCCGCCAGGGCCTCAAGACACAGGGTGGGGGTGCCCCCGCCGACGTAAAGGGAGGTGAAGGGCCCCGCCCCCGCCGACCGGTAGGCCGCTATCTCGCCGCGCAGCGCCCGGAAGTAGGCGTCGGCCCGCTCGGGCCGGTAGGGCACTTTGTTGTACGGGCAGAAGGGGCAGATCCGCTCGCAGAAAGGCACGTGCAGGTAGAGCCCGTACCGGCCGGGGAAGGCGGCCGTCACCGCGGCAGCATCCAGGCCGCCGTCGCCGTTCACCCAGCGCACTCCCGGGACCCGCCGCATGCCGGCTCCTCCTGCCCCCATCGTCGCTCGATCGGAAGCAGACCGCCAGCCCCAAAGAGAGCCGCACCCGCGACAGCGGCGGCCGGGGAGGCCGAGAATGGGGGAGAGAAGGAGGCGACACGCCCGGTCTGCCGTCCCGCCTGGCCTACTACGCCCGCTGGGTGATGGCTTGCCGCTTGGGCCGTCGGCGCATCCCGCTGACCGCCAGCCTGATCCTCACCGACCGCTGCAACCTCCACTGCCGGCACTGCACCGTCGCCCACCTCGGCTACCCGCTGCGGACCTTCCCCGAGGTGGTCGGGGACCTGGAGGCCCTGTACCGCACCGGGGCCCGCATGCTGGTGATCACCGGCGGCGAGCCCTACGAATGGCGCGACGGCGCGCGCACCCTGGAAGACGTGGTGCGGGCCGCCCGCCGCCTCGGCTTCTTCCGCATCGTGGTCTGCACCAACGGCACCCACCCCCTCGAGTCCGGCGCCGACTACCTGTGGGTCAGCCTCGACGGGGACGAGGCCGCGCACGACGCGCTGCGGGCCGCCGACCGGCAGCAAGGGGTCTACGAGAGCGTGGTGCGCCACCTGGCGGCGAGCCGGCACCCCCGCATCCACCTGAACCACACCGTCACCTCACCGAACGCCGCCGGCCTCGACCAGACCATCGAGCGCCTCCTGGCCCTGCCCGGCGTGGGCGGGGTCCTCGTCCACCTGTTCACCCCGTACCTCGGCGCGGACCGCAGCCTGCGGCTCGATGCCGCCACCCGGGCCGAGGTGATCGCCCGGCTGCGCCGCCTGAAGCGGCGCCACCCCCTTCGGATCACCAACACCTGCAGCGGCCTGCGCGCCCTGGCCCGGAACCGCTGGCCCCGGCCCATCTGGTCGAGCATCACCAGTTGCCGCGGCGCCCTCTCCCCGTGCTGCTGCCGCCTCGGCATCTACGACGAGGAAGTGTGCCGGGCTTGCGGCTGCACCCCCGCCGTGGAGTCCTACGTGCTGGAACGGCTCCGGCCCCTGGCGGTGCTGGAGAACCTGCGGTTCCTTTGAGGCGGCGCCGGCTGCGGCGGGCCGCCGCGACGACCGCCCGGCCCGCCCCCGGAGTCGTACGCGCGCCGTGTCGGCGGGATGCTCTACAGTCGCGCCCACATCGTCCAGAAAGGACCGCCGGCCATGCGCTCACGCCGTGCCGCCACCGCCTGGATCCTCATCCTCCTGCTCGTCGTCGCCCTGGTGCCGGTCGCCGGTGCCGAGCCGGGCGGAGCCGGCCCCGCTCTCCCCGCCGGATGGTCCGTGGAGCAACGCGCCGCCGGCCCGGTCCTCGTCTACACCCTGCGGGAGCCGCTTCCGGTGCGAGACGCCCGCCCGGAGTTCCGCGACGGCGAGATCCTCCTCGGCTACCCCCTCCAGCGCCCCGGCCGCCTGGAGTTGCCCGTCGACGCCGCCACCCTGGAGGCCCTCGAGTCGCCCAGCGCCTGGCTCTCGGCCCGGCGCCTCGACGGGCCGACTCCCCTCGACGTCCTCGTGCGAGAACCCGCCCTGGACGAACTCCCCACCGGCCGCCTGCTCGCCGGCAAGACCGACCCCGGCACCCCCGGGCCCTACGCCACCCGGAACTTCTCCTACCGGCTCAACCGCCTGAACGTGGGCTTCCCGGTGGGTGTCGAGGTGCTGGCCGACGTCATCGCCCCGGTGGGCGCGCCCACCCCGCAGCCGCTGGTGCTGTTCCTCCACGGCCGCCACAGCACCTGCTACTCCCTGGATCCGGCGCCTTTCGTGACCGGCGACTGGCCCTGCCCGCCGGGCACCCTTCCCATCCCCAGCCACCGCGGCTACCGCTACGTTGCCGAACTGCTGGCCTCCCAGGGTTACCTGACCGTCTCCATCTCGGCCAACGGCATCAACGGGCAGGACTGGGCGGCGGCCGACGGCGGAGCGACGGCCCGTTCGGCGCTGATCCGCCACCACCTGCGCCTCTGGGCGGGCTGGAACGCCACCGGCGGCGACCCGTGGGGCGGCATCTTCAAGGGCGCAGTGGACATGAAGAAGGTGATCCTGGTGGGCCACAGCCGGGGCGGCGAGGGAGTGGAACGGGCCGCCATCGACTCCGCCCCGGACGCCGGCTACACCATCGTCGGCCTGGTGCCCATCGGCCCCACCGCCTTCGGGCGCCAGGTGCCGGCCGGCATCGCCACCGCAGTGATCTTGCCCTACTGCGACGGCGACGTGGTCGACCTGCAGGGCCAGCAGTACATCGATCAGAGCCGCGACCTCACCCACGACCGGGCGCTGCGCTCGTCGGTGCTGGCCATCGGCACCAACCACAACTTCTTCAACACCGAATGGACCCCCGGCCTGGCGGCGGCGCCCGCCGACGACGACTGGCTCTGGGCCGGGCCGTCCGACGAGCCCACCTGCGGCCCCGACGGGCCGGGGCGCCTCACCCCGCAGGAGCAGCAGAAGGTGGGCGCCACCTACATTGCCGCCCTGGCCCGGGCGGCGCTCAGGGGCGACGTGGCCTCGGTCGGCCTGCTCGACGGCTCCCAGGTGCGGGCGGCCTCCGTGGGGCGGGCCCGGGTGCTCACCCACGCCCTCGGCGGGCGGCGCAGCCTGGTCTACCGGCCGCGCCTCACCGACTACATCAACACGGCCGGCATGTCGGCCCGACCCTGCCGGGGCTACCTGCCCGGCGACTGGGGCTTCCAGTCCGAGTGCTACCCCATCGGGTTCGACCGCCTGCCCCACTGGCTTCCCATGATGGGCATGGAGTCGGCCCCCAGCCCGGTGGCCCTCGACCTGCAGTGGTGGCGGACCGGCGGCACGGTGCGCCTCGCCCTGCCGGAGACGCGCGACCTGACGGCGGCCACCCACCTGGACCTGCGCCTGGCGGTCGACGTCGCCTTCTCCTCGGTCCAGTTGGGGGTGCGCCTGGTGGACCGGCGCGGCGCCGTCATCGACCTCCCGGCCGCGCCCCGGGTCCCCTCCCTGCCGGGCACGGCGGGCCCCCTCGGGAAGATCTGGGCCCAGACGCTGCGCTTCGACCTCACCGGGGCGCGGGCCCGCTTCGACCTCACCCAGATCGCCGCCGTCGAACTGGTGTCCCGCACCGGCCGGGGGCACGCCTGGCTGCTCGACGTCCACGCCCGGCGGCCCGGCGCGGTGGTCACCACCCCCATCGCCCTGCCCCGGGTGAGCGTCGCCACCCGAGAGGTGCTCGAAGGCGGCCCCGGAACCCGGACGGTGCGCCTGCCGCTGCACATCCGCGGCGACGTCGTAGCCCCCGCCACCCTGTGGGTGTCGGTGTTCGGGCCGGATGGGCAGCAGGGCTACCGGCTGGTGCTGCCGCCCGGCACTACCCGGGCCAGCGTCCCCATCCGGGTTGAGGGGAACGACCAGTTCGACCCCATGGTGCGCGAGTACGGCGTCGTGATCAAGGCGTTGTCGCAAGCGACCACCGGGCAGTACATCGGCGCCCTCCGCTTGATCGACGACGAACCGGCCCCGGTGCTCACCTTCGAGGCCACCCGGGGCCGGGTGGCCGAAGGCCGCACGCTGGTCTTCACCGCCTCCCTCTCCTTCCCGGTGGCCGCCGACCTCTGGTACTCGATCCAGCTGGACGAGGTGCGGGGCCGGCCCACCCTGTTCACCGACGACGTCACGCCGGAGTTCATGTACCAGTGGGCCGGGTGGGTCCCCGATCCGCCGCAGCCGCTGTGGCAGAGCGTGTGGGCCGGCCTCTACATCCCGGCCGGGGCGACCACAGCGACCTTCGAGATCCCCACGGTGGTCGACGGGATCGCCGAGGATCCCGAGGTCATCACCGTCACCCTGTGGGGTTGGGACGATCCCCTGCTCCCGGTGCCGATAACCGTGCGCGGCGTAGTGCGCGACTCCTAACCCCTGCGGCCTGCGCCTTCCCGGCCCGCCTCCCTCAGGCGGGCCGAGGCCGTTTCGCCGCCTCGTAGGCCTCCAGGGCGGCGGCCCGCGCCTCGGCATGGTCCACCAGGGGCGGCGGGTACGTGGTCCCCAACACCACCCCGGCCGCGTCGAGGACCGCCGGCGGCGCCTCCCACGGAGCGTGGATCGCCGGAGCCGGAAGGCCGGCCAGTTCCGGCACCCAGCGGCGCACGTACGCCCCGTCGGGATCGAAGCGGAGACCCTGCGTCACCGGGTTGAAGACCCGGAAGTAGGGGGCGGCGTCGGCGCCGGTGCCCGCCACCCACTGCCAGTTCCCCACGTTCTGGGCCACATCACCGTCGACCAGCCAGCGGAGGAAGTGCCGTTCGCCCCGGCGCCAGTCGATGAGCAGGTCCTTCACCAGGAAGGAAGCCGCCACCATCCGGGGCCGATTGTGCACCCACCCCTCGGCGCGCAACTGGCGCATGGCGGCATCCACGAACGGGTAGCCGGTGCGCCCTTCGGCCCAGGCGGCGAAGGCGTCGTCGTCGCGGCGCCAGGCGACGCCCTCGTACTCGGGGCGCATGGCCCGCCGCCGCGTCTCGGGGAAAGCGGCCAGGAGGTGGGCGTAGAACTCCCTCCAGGCCAGTTGCCGGATGAAGGCCCGCCGTCCCTCCCCCGGCCCGTCGACGCGGAGCGCCACGGTGCGAGGGCCGATGGTGCCGAACTTCAGGTCGGCGGAGAGCCGGGAGGTCCCGGCGCGGTCGGGGCGGTCCCTCTCCTCGGAGTAGCCGTCCACCCTCTCCAGGAAGTCCTCCAGCCGCTGCGCCGCAGCCTCCTCCCCCGGTTCCACCAGGGGTCGCCCCCCGGCCGGCACCCCCTCTCCCGGGTCGGCGGCGACCGCCGCCGTGCCGGGCTCAGGCCACGGGTCCCACGGCCGGGACTGCCACGCCCGGAAGAACGGGGTGAAGACGCGAAAGGGCGCCCCCTCGCCGGTCAGCACGCTGCCTGGCGGGTGGACGTAGCGTCCGGGGTGCTCCTCCCCCCGGAAGCCGAGGGCGTTCAGCACCGCGGCGTCGCGCCGCAACGAGTACGGGGTGGCGTCGCCATTCCAGTAGACCCGCGCCGCCCCCTCCGCCTCGGCCGGGATCACCCGGGCCGGGTCGCCGCGCCGCACCCGCAGGCGCCCTCCCCGGCGCTGCAAGGACCGGTCCAGTGCCCCCAGGTGCGCCGCCAACTGGTCGCGCCGGTGGGACCCCGACCCCTCCCAGAGCACCGGATCCACCACGAACAGGGCCACCACTTCCTCATGGTCGGAGGTGGCGGCCGCCCAGGCCGGGTTGTCGCCCAGGCGAAGGTCGGCCCGGAACCAGACGAGGCCGCGGCTCACGAGGGTTCGGGGCAAGGCTCGGAACGGTGGGCGCAGACCCAGTCGTCCACCCGGCGCCACTGGGCGTAGAGCCAGTCGAGGCGGGCCTCCTCCCCGCCGGGGATCTCCGCCGCCGGGATGCGCCAGAACGCGACCTTCACCGTGATGCCCACCAGGCCTCCCCGCCACACCCGCCGGACGTGGGACAGGCCGTCCAGGCCCGCATGGGCGCAGACCACCACATCGGTGCCGGCGGCAAGGAGGGCGAGTACGCCGGCCGGGCGCGGGGCCAGGACCCCCCGCAGGGCTTCGGCCCGTTCGACCAAGTGGGGGAAGCGACGCCGCAGGACCTCGATCACCCTCGCCCGCTTCTCTTCGGTGAAACGGGTTCCCTCGGGGTAGATGAGCACCCCGTCGCGCTCCCCCAGGCCCTCCCCCAGCCGGCCCACCCGCTCCACCTCGGCGGCGGCGTCGGTGGAGCGGCGGTCGATGAAGTAGTTGGGCAGCACGTTCCCCGCCACGTCGAGGGCCGGGTCCCAGAGCAGTTCCCGCTTGAGCACGTAGCGCAGGCGGACCTTGTGGAGCCGCAGCACCAGCACCGTGGGAAGCAGGGTGTCGGCCAGGCTGGCGTGGCGCATCATCAGCACGATGGGGCCCCGGGCGACGGCTTCGTCGCCCTCCACGTCGAGACGCACCCGGAACAGGAAGCGAACCGCCCCGAAGAGGGTGGAGGCCCACCAGCCCTGCAGGGCGTACGCCAGAGCCAGGTACAGGCGGCGCGCCCGCCCGAACCCGCTCACCAGCCAGAAGACCGCCATGGCAGTGAGGCCGCAGACCTCGACGATCAGGTAGACCCAGCCGAAGAGCAGCAGGCGCACCGCCGAGAAGCGGCCCCGGCCCCGGGCCGCCCGCACCCCGTCGTAAGCCAGCATCGCCAGGAGCAGCACCGGCAGCAGAACGGTCACCAGCACGAAGCCGGCCAGCAGGGCGGGGATGGTGCGCAGCCTCCGCCCGAGCCGCTCCCCTCTGGTCTCGCCGTTCACCCTCGCCCTCAGAGATACTGGCCGGGCGGGCGGTCGTCGCTCCCGGCCGGGCGGGACGGGGCCTCGATGGCCCGTGCCCGCATCTCCTGCAGCTGGCTGGCCATGGCCGCCTGCTGATGCAGCAAGGTCGCCTGGATACCGGCGAAGAGCCCCTCCAGCCAGCCCACCAGCTGAGCCTGGGCGATGCGTATCTCCGACTCGGTGGTGTTCTCGGTGGAAATGGGGGTGAAGATGTCGGCCAACTCCCGGCGCAGGTCGTCCGACAGCACATCCTGCAACTCGACGAGGGAGCGGTCGTAGGCATCCGCCAGGCGGCGCCGCCCCTGCTCGTCGGTCGGGGCCTGGCGCACCTCCTCGAGCATCGCCCGGGTCATCGAGGCGATACGCATCAGCTTGGGCGCCTGCACATAGCTGCTGCTGCCGCGCGCTTCGGCCGGCGGTCCTTCCACCAATTCGGCGGCTCCGCTCTCTGCGGGATCATCCTGCTGTGTCGTGTCCATGTCTCCGGCTCGAATCGCGACGGCCGGCAGCTTACGCCGGCACCGGGGCCAACCCGGAGCGCGCCCGCAGCGACAGGCAAGTCAAGCCCCCGTCGGCCCGGGCGAACTCCGACACCTCGCAGCCTACCGGGGTGAAACCGGCGGAGCGCACCGCGGCCGCCGACCGGGGCAGATGGGCGGCCACCAAGATGCGCCCGTCCGGAAGGCGCACCGTGTTGGCCGCTTCGGGATCGTCGCCCCCCACCGGAACCACCCGCAGCCCGGTGAAGACGGCCGGGTCCACCGCCCCAGGAAAGACCAGCACCGTCGCCTCGTCCAGGGCGGTGCACGCCGACTTCAGGTGCAGCACCCCCCGCAGCGGCACCGGGACTACCTCGAAGCCCAGTGGGGCGGCCAACCGGGCCAGCGCCTCCCGGCCCGCCGGGTTGCTGCGCTCCGAGGCCCCCACGAACAGGCGCCGGCCGACGCGCAGCACATCCCCTCCGTCGAGGGTGGCCGGAGCCGCCACCGCCTCCACACGACACCCGTCCGCCAGAGCGGCGGCCACCACCGCCGTCTCGCCGCGACGGCTCTCGTGCCCCGGCCGAGTGACCAGGGCGGCATCACCCAGGAGCACCGCAGTGTCCTCGATGAAGCAGCAGTCCGGATGTGCCTCGTCGGCGGGGAGCAGCCGGGTGACATAGCCGCCCTCCTCCAGGAGAGCCCGGTAGGCGGCGTGCTGCCTCCGGGCCCGGGACGGGTTGAGAGGCGGCGCGACGGGCACACGGGTAACGCAGTCGCGGAACGAATCGGGGACGCCGCGCAGCAGGGCCCAGGGAGGCATGGGGCAGGCTACCGCACCCCGGTCCGCCTCACTCGGCGGTGAGGAGGTAGTCCTCCGCCTCTTCGTCCCACTCCATGGCAACGGCCTTCCGGGCCGCCGCCGCCTTGCAGAACTGCAAGAACCCGCGGTAGCCGAAGGCCTTCTCGGAGAAGCCGGCATCCGCCTTGCGTAGCCGGTCCTTGAGCCCGGACAGCGGCACGGGCTTGCCCTTGCCCACTTTCTCCACCACCCGGCGCAGCAGGGCGAAGGCCTCCTCCTCCTGCCCGCCCTCCCGGGGGAAGCCCACCTCGGGGTCGCCGTGGGCGGGCCCCTCGCTGAGTTCGATGATCCCGCGATCGGCCAGGTGCCGCAGCAGTTCGCCGAAGGCGCGGAAGCCGTGGTCGCCCTCGTTGAAGGTGGGATCCTTGCGCAGCAGGGCCCGCTTCAGCAAGGAGGCCAGCACCACCCCGTCGGCGGACTGCTGCAAGCCGCTGAGGGTCTGGGTGACCACCCGCTCGAGGTCGGCCAACTCGGGGGGCTCCGCCGCGGCCGCCACTGCTTCCTCCGCCGCCTTCCCCGGCTTGGCCCGGCGGCGCTCCCGCCGCTCGGGCAGATCGAGGCCGGGCAGCGACTCGTAGTAGAGGAACTCGTCGCAGGCGGCGGCCAGCAGCGGCGAGGTGGAGCCGCGCAAGCCGATGCCGATGACCCGCCGGTTCAGTTCGCGCAGCTTGTGCACCAGGGGGGTGAAGTCGCTGTCGCCGGTGCCCAGCACGAAGGTGGTGATGTAGCCGCGCTCGAAGGACAATTCGACGGCGTCGACAGCCATCTTGATGTCGGCGGCGTTCTTCCGGGTCGAGCCGATGCGCTGGGGGATCTCGATCAGCTCCACCTGATGGGCGGCAAGCATGCGGCGCCCGTCGTCGAACATGGTCCAGTCGGCGTAGGCGCGGCGCACCACCACCCGGCCTCGCTCCGCCAGGGCGTCGGCGATGGGGCCGAAGTCGAAGGCGTGGCCGCCGTGGTCCTCGCGCGCTCCGATGGCCAGGTTCTCGTAGTCGAGGAACAGGGCAAGGCGCTCTTCGGGGATATCCATGGGCACCAGGGTACTGCCGCTCTCGTCCCGGCCGCGGCGCGGCCCGGCCGGTGGCCGGGGCGGAGTCTGCTTGACTGGCCCGCGGTGCCCCCTCCCCGCCGCTCCACCATCAAGGCCGTCTCGGCGTTCCATCGCGTCATCTACCGCGCCACCCGGGGGCGGCTGGGACGGCGCCTCGCTGACCACCCCATCCTGCTACTCACCACCACCGGCCGCCTCTCCGGCCGCCCCCACACCGTCCCCCTCCTCTACCTGGAGGAGGGCGACGACCTGGTGGTGATCGCCTCCTTCGCCGGGCATCCTCGCCACCCCGCCTGGTACCTCAACCTGCAACACCACGGGTGCGCCGTGGTCCAGATCGATGGAGACCGCTTCCCCGTCACCGCCCGCGAGGCCACGCCCGAGGAGCGTCCCCGCCTGTGGGACCGGGCAGTCGCCGAGTACTCGGGCTACGCCGCCTATCAGAGGCGCACCGCGCGGCTCATCCCGGTGGTGCTGCTGCGGCGCACCTCAGGTGGGCGGCGTCACGCGGCGAACTCGAGCGGCACCCAGCCGTAGCGCCATACCCCGGTGTTGGCGCTCACCCGGAGGATGCAGGCCTCGACCCTGCAGTCCACGTGCAGGCCGTAGGGGGTGGTGAAGGTGGGCCGCACCCGGACCTCGGTGATCCGGAAGAAGCCGGCGGCCCCGGTGCGTTCGTAGGCCGGTTCCTCCTCGTCGCAGTCGAGCCAGTCGTCCCACTGGGCGCTGGCGGCGAGGCACATCCTGATCTCCACGCCGGTGCTGGGGTAGAACCCCGATCCCTCCACCGTGACCACCTGGCCCGACCGGAGACCGGTGCTCGGAGTCACCACTACGGGGAGGTCCCGCACCGAGTCGGGCGGCCGGTAGGGGGACCACTCCTCACCCTCCTCCAAGTACCAGCCGAAGGTTGAGCAGCGCACCACCCGCCCGGCGGCGTCGAGCGCGCGGGTGGGCAGGCCCATGCTGTCGCGCGGGTCGGCGCGCTCGAAAGAGAAGCCGCCGGGCGCGGGGATGGTCACCCATTTCCCGTCGCGGCGCGTCTGGATGCTCCAGTCCGGCTCGGCCACCCACCGGATCACGTAGCCGCCTTCGGCGTCCTCGGAGCCGAACTCGTTGTAGCAGAAGTCCGAGGAGCCCCCGCCCCCGGCGTCGTCGATGAGGATCCAATCCCCGCTCGACAACTGCCGGGCGGTGAAGATCCGGGCGAGGGCGTAGACGCGCCCCGGGATGTCGTCCTCACCGACCCGGGTGGCCACGACCTTCAGGGAACCCCAGACCTCGAACCGGCCCCGTTCGGTCCAGCCACCCGCGGCCAGGGCCTCCTGCACCGCGGAGTCGAGGTCGGTCGATGCTCCCGGCGGCGGAGCCACCGGCGTGTACCAGAGGTTGCGATAGGGCACCAGGCCGGCAGCGATCTCGAGCAAGCCATCGACGCCCATCAGGCCGCGAGGCGACTCGATCCTCACCCCCGCACCGTCGACCACTGAGGCCACCGACGGCCGACCGTAGTAGTCCACCTCGACCCAGCCCGGCAGGTCGGTCGGCTGCCCCACGACCCGGGGCGGATCGAAGTCGCAGTCCGCCCACTGGAGGATCTGCACCGCGTCGGATTCGGTGACCATGTAGCGGCAAGAGGTCTCGTGGTCCAACCCGGCGTTGACCAGGGCGTAACCCCCGGACGCGGGCAGCCACACTTCCTCGAAGGGCAGGGACCGGCGCAGGAGAGTGGCGTAGGCCCAGGACAGGCGCCAGTCCTGCGGATCCCCCAGGTCGGCGCCGACGCCCAGGGCCTGGATAGTGCCCTCGGGTGCCGCCCAGGTGACCGGCGCGGTGGAGATGGTGGGGGCGCTGGTCCCGCCGTCCCGGAGCGCCGGGGTGTCGGCGGCTTCGACCCACAGGTCGCAGGCCTCGGGGCGGTCCCACCAGACCGAGTAGGGGACCTCGCGCTGGGTCGCCGCGGCCAGTCGGTCGAGGCCAAAAGCGAAGGGGCCGCTGCCCGTGACCGTGGCCACCACCAGATAGCCGGTGCCCACGTCCCCTTGGGTGAACCCGGCCCACATGCCCACCTTTGCCCGCTCCATGCCTGCGGGCAGTTCCGCGTTCCCGGAAAGAACCCACTGCCCGGGGCCGCGCTGGAAGCAACCCTCCAGAGTCAGGCGCAGGCCATCGCCTTCTTCCGAGGCCTCCACGCCGAGTTCCGCCACGAGTTCCTCGGAGGTAGCGTCGAGGAACGCCACCTCCGCCAGCACTCCCTGGTCCACGGTCGGGTAGGTGGGCAGGACCACAGGCTCGGCGGCGGTGGTACCGGGGGCCGACGGGGTCGCCGTCGACGTGGTCGCCACAGGGATGGTGGTCGGGGCCGTGCTCGTGAGGAGGGCCGTGGTCGACGGGTCAGCGCCGGGCGGCACCTCGCCGCACGCGGCGAGCAGGAGGCAGGACAAGGCAACCGCCCTTGTCCGAAGCCGACACCCGCCCATGGCGATCCCCCGATGCAGGCCGCGCCTCCCTTGAGCCGCGGCAACAGTGCGAGTGTACGCCGCCCCACCGGACGGGTGAGCCCCTCAGCGTCCGCTCGCCGCCCACTCCAGGAACCGCTCCCGGGGCCAGGTGTTGGCCACCCGCGCCGGCTCCACCCACCCCCGCCGGGCGTGGCTTACTCCCCAAGCGACGTTCCCCAGCTCCCGGGGGTGGTGAGCGTCGGTGCCGATGAGCAGCACCACGCGCCGATCCCGGCAGGCCCGCAGCATCTCCACCGGGGCGTCCAGGCGGTCGAGGCTGCCGTTGATCTCCAGGGCGGTGCCGGTCTCCTCCGCGCCGGCCAGCACCGCCTCCAGATCGAAGTCGATGCCGGCGCGTCGCCCAATGATCCGCCCGGTCGGGTGGGCGATGGCCCGCACCGCCGGGTTCCGCATCGCGGTCAAGATGCGCCGCATCTGCGCCTCGCGGTCGAGATCGAAGTGGGTGTGCACCCCGGCTACCGCCCAGTCGAACCCGGCGAGGAACTCCGGGTCGTAGTCGACCGAGCCGCCGGGGCCGATGTTCAACTCCACCCCGTGGAGCAGGGCCATGCCGGGGTAGCGCTCCCGCAGCCCCTCCAGCCGGGACCGCTGGGCCAGCATTCCCTCGCGCCCGACCCCGTTGCTGGCCAGGTCCTCGCCGTGGTCGGTGATGCCCAGGTACTCGTACCCCCGGGCGGCGGCGGCAGCCACCATCACCTCCAGGGGCTCACGGCCGTCGCCGGAGAGGTCGGTGTGCACGTGCAGGTCGCCCCGCAGGTCGGCTGGCTCGATCAACCGGGGCAGGCCCCCGGCGGCGGCCGACTCGACCTCGCCGGCGTCCTCCCGCAACTCGGGGGGCACCCACTGCAGGCCCAGGGCGGCGTAGATCTCCTCCTCGGTGGCCGAGGCCAGCACCCGACCGCTCGCTGCCTCGACGAGGCCGTACTCGCTCAGGGTCCAACCCCTCTCGATGGCCCGTTGCCGCAACCGGATGTTGTGCGCCTTGGACCCGGTGAAGTACAGCGCAGCCGATCCGTACTGCTGCGGTTCCACCACCCGCAGATCCACCTGGATCCCGGCGGAGGTGAGGATGGCCGACTTGGCCGGCCCATGGGCTATCACCTCCACCGCCATCGGGAGGGCCACGAAGCGGGCCATGACGGGCCCCGGGTCGCCCTCGACCACCGCCACCACGTCCACGTCGCCGACGGTCTCCCGGAAGCGGCGCAGGCTCCCCATGGCCTCGGCCCGCGTCACCCCGGGCACCGAGGCCAGGGCCGCCGCAACGTCACCGGCCAGGCGCAGGGCGGCGCCGATGGGGGTGCGCCGTTCTTTGCCGCCGGCGCCGAGGCGGGCGACGGCCCGGGCCAGGTTCTCCTCGGTCCTCGCCCCGAAGCCGGGGACGGTGCGCACCGCGCCCGCGTCGAGGGCCGACCTGAGGTCCTCCACCGACCGGATGCCGAGGTGATCGCGCAGCGCCAGGGCCCGCTTCGGCCCCACGCCGGGCACGCCGGTCAGTTCCTGGAAGGAGGGGGGGAAAGTGGCGCGTAGCCGGTCGAGGTGGGCGATGCGCCCCGTCTCCACCAACTCCCGCACCTTGCGGGCGGTGCCCCGGCCGAGGCCTCTCAGGGCGGCGATCTCGGCTTCGCTCTTCGCCGCCAGCGGCTCGTCGAGACCCTCCACCGCCCGCGCCGCCGCTTCATAGGCTCGCACCCGGAAAGCCTGCGGAGAGCCCTCCTCGAGGATGGTGAGCCGCGCCAGTTCACCCAGGAGCGAGGCGATCTCGGCGTTGGTGATCACAGGCGAAGGATACGGGCCGGCTGCTCCCTGCCGGGACCGGCCGGGCCCCTGGGGACACCGGCGTCGCGGTGCGGCACCGGCCCGGCCGCCACCGCCCGGCGGCAACGGTCATGATGGGGCCATGTGGCTCGGGAGCCGGCTCGCCGTGGCAGCGGTCGCCGTGGTGAGCGCCGCCGTGGGCTGGGCCCTGTTCGGCCTTCCCGGGGCCCCGGCCGACTGCCCCGCCTCCGGCTGTGACTGCGAGGCGCCGCGGGCCGGGCTCATCCGCCAGCCGGCCAACGCCTGGTCGTCGCTCGCCCGGGCGGCGACCGGGATCGCCCTGCTATCCGCCGAACCGGCGAAGGCGCGCCGCCGCCCGGCGGTCAGGCACGCCGCGAGGGCGGGTCGCGTCACCCTGCCGGCGTCGGCTCTGGTGCTCGCCGGCACCGCCGCCTTCCTCTTCCATGCCGGCCTCACCGCCTGGGCGGCTCACCTCGATGGTCTCGCCGTCGGCGTGCTGGTCGCCACCGTCGCGGGGCACGGACTGGCGACCGGGGCCCGCAGGCGCCCTTTGCGACCGACGATGCCGCGAGCCGCCGCCCTCCTTTCCTGGCTCCTGCTGGGAGGCGGCGGGCTCTGCTGGTGGCTGGGGCGCAGCGGCGGTCCCTGGTGCCGGCCTCACTCGCTCCTGCAGGCCCACGCCGCCTGGCACCTGCCGGCCGCTGCCGCCCTCGGGCTCTGGCTGGCCGGCTCCGTATCCTGGGGAGACCATCGCGGATCCCTCCGTGCGGCGCCTCCCGAACCGGAGCAGGGGACGAGCGGCCGCGCCGGCGAGGCCTGACCTGCCGGCAGTTTCGGGCTAGATCTCGCACGCCCCGGCGCTCTCGAGGAGGCAGGCGTCCCGGCCCGGGCCGCCGCTGCCCCGATCGAAGCCGTCTCCCCCGACGAGCACATCATCGCCGGGGCCACCGCGCAGGGTGTCGTCGCCTCCCTCTCCGTGCAGGATGTCGTCACCGAGGCCTCCCGACAACACGTCGGCCCCGGGGCCGCCGCGCAGCAGGTCGTCCTGCGGGCCACCGAACAGCAGGTCTTCGCCGGAGCCGCCGAAGAGGCGGTCGGCGCCGCTGCGGCCGAGGAGCCGGTCGGGGCCGGGGCCGCCGTACAGCAGATCGAGCCCCGGCCCACCGATGAGATGATCCGCCCCTCCTCCGCCGGCAAGGAAGTCCCGGCCTCCGTTGCCGGCCAGGACGTCGCGGCCGGGGCCGCCGTAGAGCCGGTCGCGGCCGGGGCCGCCGCTGAGGAGGTCGTTGCCTTCCCCGCCGTCGAGTCGGTCCCCGCCCCCCTCGCCTTCGAGCCGGTCGTCTCCTCCTCCCCCGTAGAGGGTGTCGTTGCCGGGGCCGCCGCGCAGGGTGTCGTCGCCCCCCTCACCATGGATCACATCGTCCCCCTCCCCGCCGGTCACCCGGTCGTCGCCGCTGCCGGCACAGATGAGGTCGTTACCCCCGCCTCCGTCGATGACGTCACTGCCCCCGAGGCCCATGATCACGTCGTCGCCCGGGCTCCCGGTGAGCACGTCGGCCCCCTGGGTGCCCAGGTGGGTGGGGGCCCGCCCGGCGCAGGCAAAGGGGCCCGTTCTGGTGACCGACTGCACCCAGGGAGCCACTGCCGCCACCCGCGTGTACAGCGCCGGGAACCCGGGCAGCCCGCAGCCCACCCCCCAGCCGGCGATCCCCACCTGCACCCGCCCGGTGGGCCGCTCCACGAACAGGGGAGCGCCCCGGTCACCGGCGCAGGCCCCCACCCCGCCTTGCCGGAGGTCGCCGGCGCAGACCATCGACGCCGCACTGAACCCTGCACCGTAGATCCGGACGCAATCGGCATCGGGAAGCAGGTCCGGCCCCGCTTGCTGCAGGGCGCGCGGCAGGCGGTCGGGTTCCAGAGTGTCGCCCCAGCCGACCACCACTGCCGGGCCGGCCGAGGCGTCGACGGACGGGAGGGTCACCGGGCGGAAGGGCACCGCCGCCTCCAACTCCACCAGCGCCGCGTCGTAGAGGTCGGCGCCGTCGTGCAGGGGATGGAAGTGAAAGGCGACTGCATGCACCCGGCGGCCGCCGCCTGCGCTCAAGTCGTGACGGCCCACCACCACGTCGACCTCGCCGACCCGGCGGTCCTCCAGGCAGCGGGCGGCGGTCAGCACGAAGCGATCGGCCACCAACGCTCCGTCGCAGAAGCGGCCCCGCCAGGCGTCGGCGAGGTGCCGGTCTACCAGGGCGACGGCGAAGGGGTACTTGCCCGGCGGATCGACTTCGGTGGCTCCCACCAGGCGAGGAGCGGGATCCTCGCCGGCCGCGGGACCGGCGGCCACCGCCGAGAAAGCCACGGTGAGCGAGACGGCAAGCACGAGGCGTGAGCAGCGCATGGAACTCCAGGGTCGAGGCAGGGGGCAGTATCCGACCCCCGCCGGCCCGCGCAAAGGGCTTGACAACGCCGGCAGAGCCGTTCCGGCCGACCCCTCCTGCGGGACGATCCCGCCCGCCGGATCGCCGTCGCCTGCGCCCTGCACGCGGCCGGTCGGGCTTGATTCGCGCCCCCTCGCCGCCGATGACACGGCATGGCAGCGTTCCGAGCCTGGGGACGGTACGCGCTCGGCGCGACGGCGGCGGGCGCCATCGGCGGGGTGGCCTTCGGCCTGCACCGGCCGGTCCCGGTCCTCGACCTCTTCGATCTGGGAATGCACGAACTGGGGCACCTGCTCACGGCGCTGCTGCCCGCCGGGGTGATGTTCCTCGCCGGATCGGTGGCGCAGGTCGCCGTCCCCCTGGCCCTGGCCGCCTACTTCGGCTTCCGCCGCAGCGAGATGGCCTCCGCCGGGTTCTGCCTGGCCTGGGCGGGCACCTCGGCCCGCGACGTGGCGGTGTATGTCGCCGATGCCCCGGTCCAGGCTCTTCCGCTGATCGGCGGGGGAACCCACGACTGGGCCTACCTCCTGGGACCGGCCCAGTTCGACTGCCTGGATCGCGCCGGGGCCATCGCCGGCTTCATAGAGGCCATGGGCCTGGCCATGGTCGTCGGCGGCCTCGGGGTGTGTCTCTGGCCCCTGGCTTCCCGGAGGCGGGCCCCTCGCCCCGGCCCGGTGAAGCGGGCCGCCACCGCCGGAAGCGCCTTGCCCGACCCGCGCTCCGCCCCCGGCTTCGATCCTGCCGGCGACCCCTGGCTGGCCCCGGCCTCCCTGCCCGACGACCCCGCCCGGGGATAGCCCGCCCCTCAGCCGTCGTCGCGGCGGAACCGAGTCCCGCCGATCAGTATCACCACACCCACGGCGATCACGAAGACCGGCCACAGGCGCCAGACGCCGAAACTCCACACGTTCAACGCGTGGACCAGGTACACCACCCCCACCAGCATGAAGACGATCCCCGAGACGAAGGTACCGGGGTGCTCCCTCATCGCCGCACCTCCACTTGACCTACCGCCACCCTGAGGTCGAGCTGCAAGGCGCGTTCGCTCTGCTCGAGGCTGCCGTCGCAAGCCAACCCGCGGCTGTTGCCGCGGCACTCCAGGACGGCCTCGACGCCCCCCCGGCTGGCTCCCGGCACGCTCACCTCGCCCAGGCCGGCGCGGACCGTGAGCACCAGGGGCACGTTTTCGGGCAGGATGACCACCAACTCCCCCAGCACCACGCTGGCGGCGATCTGCCGGCCCTCGAGGCCCCGGGCCTCACTCAGGTCCAGCGTCATCTGCCCCATCCCCCAGCGGTACTCCTCCTCGACGGCAGTGGAGGGGCGCCGGGTCGCGTCGCCGATGCCCGCCGCCAATGGGATATCGATCAGCACCTCCACGGCGGCGGCGAGCAGCACCAGCACCGTCAGCACCACCCCCACCGCCAGCAGGCCGCCGTGACGGCCGGAGCGGGCCCCCAGGGTGAGGGCCAGCCCCACCAGGACGAGCACCGAGGGCAGCAGGAAGCGCCAGGGCACGTCGGCCACCTCGAGAGCCTCGAGCAGCCAACCCACCCCGATGAGCAGCAGGACGGCTCCCAACACCACGTGCCCCAGACGGGACCGCTGCCGGCCGGGCGCCGGGGAGGTGGCCCACGTCGGGGTATCCGGCAGGGCGGGCGGCGGCGTCACCTCCTCCGTGGGATCCTCGGAAGGGGGCCGCACGTCCTCGGTCATCGGCGCGCTCCGTAGAAGACGAGCCCCAGGCCGCCGGCGATCGCCGCCACCGGCCACAGCAAGCCGTGCAAGTCGGGGATCGCCCACTGCAGCAGCAGGATGGAGCCCACCGCCACCAGCACCGTCCCGATCACCAGCCGCGCTCCGCGCCCGGCTGCCGAGGGGGAAGGTGAGCGCGTCGGCGCCGGGGTGGCAGCAGACAACGCCGCGGCGGGCAGCGCGGCCCCCGCCCCGTCCTGCGCACCTGCCGGGGCCCCCGGTCCGGTTGCAGCCACCCGCGCCGGCGCCCCTTCGGGTTCCTCGGGAACGACGATCCAGGCGATCAGGTAGGCCAGCAGGCCGCTGCCGGCGGCGAGCACGAGGGCGGCGAACGCCAGGCGCACCAGGGTGGAGTCGACCTCCAGGTAGGCGGCCAGGCCGCCGGCGACCCCGCCGATCATGCGGTCGGACCGGCTGCGGTGGAGGCGGCGGGTCGGGGCGGTCATCGCGCCACCAGGCTAGTGGGGGGTGAGCCGATCGTCTCGGGCGCGCCCGCCGGGCGCCGCGGGGCGACGGCAGGAACGGCCCCGCCGCCCGGGCCCGGACGCGAAGCCGCCCGCCCCGGGGCGATCCCCGGGTGCGGGCGGCAGGTCGCGTCGGCTACTCGCCGAACAGCACGCTGGCGCCGGGCCGTTCGATCCACTTGTCGTAGGTCTGCTGGTAGAAGCCGTCGGCCAGCAGCTCGGCGAAGATGGCGTTGATGGCGGCGAGCAGAGGCTCGTTCGCCGGGTTCACCGGAAAGCCGTAGGACTCGCCGGTGACGATCTCCTCCGCCACCACGATGCCGGGACGGCTCGCCTCGGCCTCCAGCGACGGATCGATGTCGATGATGGCCCCGATCACCTGCGCGCCTTCGAGAGCGGCGAAGCAGTCCGGCGGCTGCACGAACTCGCGGATGATGATCCCCAGGGGCTCCAGGTTCTCCTTGGCCCACATGGCGCCGGTGGTGCCCGTCTGCACGGCGACGGCGTCCCCGGACTGCAGGTCGGCCACCCCCTGGATGTCGGGTGTCTCGTTGCTGTTGATGGTCAGCGCCTGGTTGGCGTTGAAGTAGGGCACCGAGAAGTTCACCATCTCTTCCCGCTCCTCGGTGATCGTGGTCGCCGAAGCCACCACGTCGAAGTTGCCCTGGGCCAACTGGGTGAAGATGGTGTCGAAGTCGGTGTCGCGCCAGACGGGCCGGAGCCCCAGCCGCCGGGCGATCTCGTTCATCAGATCCACGTCGAAGCCGATGGCTTCGCCGGCCGCGTCGAAGTCCTCGAACGGCGGATAGGGAATGTCCGAGCCGATGGTCAGAACGCCGGCTTCGATGGTCTGGATCGCCGCCGCGGTGGTCGTCGTCGCCGCCGCGGTGGTCGTCGTCGCCGCCGCGCTGGTCGTCGTCGCCGCCGCGGTGGTCGTCGTGCCGCCGTCGTCACCGCAGGCGGCCACGATCAGGGCCATCGCGAAGACGAGCAGCAGCCACTTGTGAAGTCTCATCTCCCTCACTCCCGTCGTTTCGATGCCAAGCAAGGGGGAGGGGTCTCTCCCCCACCGGTGAGGCTATCACGCCGCCGGCCGGCCGGCCCGGCGGCGAGGTCGCCTCTTCCCCCACCGGGTACAGTCGGATCGTGGGCAGCCGACCGGCCTCGCGGGTCGTCTTGGGGCTGAGCGCGGTGATCGTGGCGGTCACCGCTGAACAGCCGCGTCTGCTCACCGTGCCGGGAGAGCGGCCCGCCCTGCCCAGCGGCCGTCTCGACCCCGACGGCGATCGCACCCTGGAGCGCGCCCTGCGCCGCTGGGTGCGGGAGCAGACGCACATCGAACTGGGCTACGTGGAGCAGTTGTACAGCCTGGGCGATCGCGGCCGGGGCCCCCGAATGGAGGAGAGGCTGGTCACGGTGGCCTACCTCGCCCTGGTGCGGGAAGGGCCGGTCCCCGCCGCCTCCGGAGCGCAGTGGCTGGATTTCTACTCCTTCTTGCCCTGGGAGGACTTCCGCGAGGGCCCGCCCCCCGCCCTCGCCGAGGCCATCATCCCGGCCCTGGACGGCTGGACTGCCGGCGGCCCCCCGAAGGACCGGCATGCCCGCCGGGAGCGGGTGCAGATCATGTTCGGCCGCCACGGCTCACCCTGGGACGTGGAGCGAGTCCTGGAGCGCTACGAACTGCTGTACGAGGCCGGCCTGATCCCCGAGGCCGGCGTAGCCGGGGGGCCGGTGCCCGGGGACCCCATGGACCTCGACCATCGCCGCATCGCCGCCCAGGCGCTGGGGAGGCTGCGGGGCAAGCTGCGCTACCGGCCGGTGGTCTTCGAGCTGCTGCCCTCCGCTTTCACCCTGGGGCGCCTGCAACAGGTGGTGGAGGCGCTGTCGGGGGTTCGCCTCCACAGCCAGAACTTCCGCCGCCTGCTCGCCGCCGGCGGACTGGTGGAGCCCACCGGCGAGATGGACCCCTCCACGGGCGGGCGCCCGGCGGCGGTGCACCGCTTCCGCCGCGAGGTGCTGGCGGAGCGGCCCGCCCCGGGAGTGGGGCTTCCGGGCCTGCGCACCAGCGGCTGAGGCTACGCCGGGGGCCCGGCGGCCCTTGCACGGCCCATGCCGCAGGGTTATGCTCAGATCGAGCAGAAGAAGAAGGAGCAGGTGGTCCCCAACCCATCCCCGGCGGCGACCCTCCCCGGCCTGGAGGAGCGCGGCGAGCGCTTGCGGCGCGTCCTGCCCGAGGCCGAGTGGGAGTTGGCTCGCCCCACCATCGCCGCCATCGAGGAATGGAAGCGGCAGCGTCACGCCATCGTCCTCGCCCACAACTACCAGACCCCGGAGATCTTCCACGGCGTGGCCGACCTCACCGGCGATTCCCTCGCCCTGGCCCAGCAGGCGGCGGCCACTGAGGCCGAGGTCATCGTGCTGGCCGGGGTCCACTTCATGGCCGAGACGGCCAAGATCATCAACCCGGTCAAGACGGTGCTGATCCCCGACCCCCAGGCGGGGTGCACCCTGGCCGACGCCATCACCGCCGCCGACGTGCGCCTGCTGCGGGAGCGGTATCCGGGCGTGCCGGTGGTCACGTACGTCAACACCTCGGCCGAGGTCAAGGCCGAATCCGACATCTGCTGCACCTCTTCCAACGCCGTCGAGGTGGTGGAGTCCCTCGGCGTGCCTCGGGTGATCTTCCTGCCCGACGAGTACCTGGGGCGGTTCGTGGCCTCCCAGACCGCCGTCGAGGTCATCCTCTGGAAGGGCCACTGCATCGTCCACGAGCGCTTCACCCCCGAGGAGATCGGCCGCTGGCGCCGGGCCTACGGGGGTGACCTCGAGGTCCTGGCCCACCCGGAGTGCCCGCCCGAGGTGCTGGCGGCCGCCGACTACGTGGGGTCCACCTCGGGCATGGTGCGCCACCTGGAAGCGGCCCCGGCGCCGCGGGTGCTGCTGGTCACCGAGTGCTCGATGAGCGACAACGTGGCGGTCAACTTCCCCGGCATCGAGTTCGTGCGCCCCTGCAACCTCTGCCCCTACATGAAGCGCATCACCCTCCCCAAGATCCTCGACTCGCTGATCCACCTGCGCTACGAGGTCGCCGTCGACCCCGACGTGGCCCGCCGGGCGCGGCGCGCCGTCGAGCGCATGCTGGCCGTCGGCCGGGGCCGCGGCGGCTGAGGCGCCGGCGGTGCGCTACCCCTTCGACCGCCTCGTCCGCGCCGACGCCGTGGTGGTGGGCTCCGGCATCGGCGGCCTGACCGCCGCCCTGGCCATGGCTCCCCGCCGGGTGCTGGTGATCACCAAAGGGGATCCCGGCGGCGGTTCCACCCCCTGGGCCCAGGGCGGCATCGCTGCCGCGGTGGCCGCGGCGGACTCCCCCGCCGACCACGCCGCCGACACCGTGGCCGTGGGCGGAGGCCTCAACGACCCCGCGGCGGTCGAGGTCCTCACCGCCGACGCTCCGCGGCGCGTGGCCGCGCTCGAAGCCCTGGGGGTCCGCTTCGACACCGGGCCGGACGGCAAGGTGCTGCTCGGTCGCGAAGGAGGCCACCAGCACCGCCGCGTGCTGCACTCGGGGGGCGACGCCACCGGGGCCGAGATGATGCGCGCCCTGGTCCGGGCCGCCGCCGCCGCCGCTCACGTCGAGACCCTGCCTTTCGCCTTCGCCGCCGACCTCGTCCGCGACGGGGCGCGGGTGGTGGGCGTCACCGCACGCACCGACGACGGCGAGAAGGTCCTGGCCCTGGCCCCCGCGGTGGTGCTGGGGACGGGGGGCATCGGCCGTCTCTACGCCAACACCACCAACCCCCCCGAAGTCACCGGCGACGGCCTGGCCATGGCCGCCCGGGCGGCGGCCGCCCTGGCCGACCTCGAGTTCGTGCAGTTCCACCCCACCGCCCTGGCGAGTGGACGAGACCCTATGGCCTTGCTCACCGAGGCCCTGCGGGGTGAGGGTGCGGTGCTGGTGGACGACGCCGGGGACCGCTTCATGGTGGGGCACCACCCCGACGCCGAACTGGCCCCCCGCGATGTGGTAGCCCGCGCCATCTGGGCCCGCCTGGAGGCCGGCCGGCGGGTGTACCTGGACGCCACCGCCGCCGTCGGCGCCTCCTTCCCGGAGCGGTTCCCCACCGTCTTCGCCCTCTGCCGCGAGGACGGCATCGACCCGCGAGTGGAACCCGTGCCGGTGGCCCCGGCGGCCCACTACCACATGGGCGGCGTGGCCACCGGCCTCGACGGCCGAGCCTCGCTTCCCGGCCTTTGGGCCGTGGGCGAGGTGTCCTGCACCGGGGCCCACGGAGCCAATCGTCTGGCCTCGAACTCCCTGCTCGAGGCCACCGTCTTCGGTCAGCGCGCCGGCGAGGCGGTGCGCGCCGCCGGCGCCCCCCCGGTCGAAGCCACCGCCGCCTTCGCCGCCGCCGACCCCGGGCCGGCCCCCGGCGACCTGAGCGAGGTCGTGGCCCAGGTGCGCCGCACCATGTGGCACCGGGTGGGGGTGGTGCGCGACGGCCCCGGCCTCACCGCTGCGGTGGAGCGTCTCGGCGAACTCGAAGGCCGCTTGCCGCCGGCGGCTTCGGAGGCGCGCAACATGGTGGAGGCCGGCCGCCTCATCGCCCGGGCGGCCCTGGCCCGCGGCGAGAGCCGCGGGGCCCACTTCAGGTCGGACTTCCCGGCGCCGGCGCCGCCGGGGGAGGAGGCCGCGCCGTGATCGACTTCCGCCCCCCGCCGCCCTTGCTCTACGAACCGCTGCTCGAGACGGCCCTCCGCGAGGACCTGGGCCGGGCGGGGGATGTCACCACCCAAGCCGTGGTGCCCGTCGACGCCGCGGCCGTCGCCCGCCTCGTCGCCCGCGAGGAAGGCCGGGTGGCCGGCCTCGAGATCGTCTGCCGGGCCTTCACCCTGCTCGACCCCCGGGTGCAGATCGAGTACCGCGCCGGCGACGGCGACGACGTGGCCGCCGCCACGGTGCTGGCGGTGGTGTCGGGCCCGGCCCGCCCCATCCTGTCGGCGGAACGGGTGGCGCTGAACCTCCTCGGGCGTCTCTGCGGCATCGCCACCCAGACCCGGCGGGTGGTGGCCCTGGTGGCGGGCACCGGGGCGACCATCGCCGACACCCGCAAGACCACCCCGGGGCTGCGGGCGCTGGAGAAGTACGCCGTCCGCGTGGGAGGCGGGCGCAACCACCGCTTCGGCCTCGACGACGCCGTGCTCATCAAGGACAACCACGCGGCGGTGGCCGGCAGTGTGGGCGAGGCGGTGCGCCGGGCCAAGGCGGCGGTGGGGCACCTGGTGAAGGTGGAGGTCGAGGTCACCAGCCCGGCCCAGGTGCAGGAGGCCCTCGACGCCGGGGCCGAGGTGATCCTCCTCGACAACATGAGCCCGGAGCAGATGCGGGAAGCGGTGGCCCTGGCAGCGGGACGGGCAATCCTGGAAGCGTCGGGGGGTATCACTCCGGACAACGTGGCGCAGGTCGCCGCCACCGGGGTCGACGTCCTCTCGCTGGGGTGGCTGACCCACAGCGTGCCGGCCCTCGACGTGGCGCTGGACGTGGTGGTGGGGTAGCGGCCGGGCGGGTTGCTCGCCTTCCTCGATGCCTCCGCCCTCTGCCCTCACAGAGGGTTCTTTATAATTCCTTAAAGTGCTATTGTTGAGACTCGTAGAGGAATATTAGGGATCTGTCGTGTACACAGTCACCGAGGTCGCCCAGATCCTGGACCTCCACCCGAAGACGGTGCGCCGGTTCATCCGGGAGGGCCGGATCAGGGCGCAGAAGATCGGTCGCGAGTGGCGGGTCCGCCGGGAGGATCTCCGCGAGTATGCCCATGCCGAACTCGCCGGACGGCCCGGCGAGGTTCGGAGCGACATCCCCGTGGCCGACCGGATTCACGTCTCGGCGGTGATCGAGCTCGAGGACGCTACCTCCGAGGAGATGTCGCGCCTCTCCAACAGCATCCTGGCCATCCTCAACGGGAGAGACCCGGCTTGGGGGAACGCCCGCTACGACCTGATCTTCCATCCCGAGACCCGTCGAGCTCGCTTCGTGCTCCATGGGAGCCCGCAGTTCATCCGCGCCCTTCTCGAGTGCCTGGAGGTCCTGGCCGCCCCGGGAGACGGCTGGTGACCGGGCGCGACCCCCTCGGTCGAGAGGAGTCGGCCCTGTCGGCGCGGCGAGCGATCTACCGGAGCGATGCGGGCCGCCTGCTCGTCGAGGGCTTCTACCGGCGGGTGCTGGAGGAGGCGCCGGGCCTGCGCCGCCGCTTCGTCCTCTCCCGGGAGGGGCGCACCCACCTGATCGAGACCGGGCCGGCGGGCGGCGAGGTCGTGCTGCTGCTCCACGGTTCCGTCGCCAACTCCGCCACCTGGCTGGGGGACATCCCCGTCTGGGCGAGCGCGTTCCGTGTCGTCGCCGCCGACATCCCCGGCCACCCCGGCTTGAGCGAGGGGCCGCCCCTGTCACTTTCCGGGTCGGAAATGGCGGACTGGCTGCACGGCCTCCTCGACGAGTTGGGGGCGACGACGGTGCGGATGGTGGGCCTGTCGCTGGGGGGCTGGGCCGCGCTCGACTTCGCCGTCCGCCATCCCGATCGCGTCCGCGGGCTGTCGCTGCTTGCTCCCTCCGGGCTGGCTCCGGTAAGAGGAAGCTTTGGGCTCAAGGCCCTGCCCCTGTCGCTCCTCGGCAAGTGGGGCTCGGATCGCACCCAGCGAATGGTTTTCGGCGGCCGGGAGGTCCCGCTCCCCGTTCTGGAGTTCGGCCGCCTGGTCGCCCGCCACTACCGCCCGCCGCTCGAGCGGCCGCGGGTGTTCACCCACGAGGAGTTGGGGCGCCTCCACATGCCGGTCCAGTTCTTCGCCGGGACGGGCGACGTCCTGATCCGCGCCGAGGCCTCCGCCCGCCGCCTGGCCCGGGTGGTCCCGCACGCCGAGGTGCACCTCCTCGACGGCGAAGGCCACGCCATCCTGGGAAGGGCCGAGCAGATCCTGTCCTTCCTCGAGGGCTGCTAGGGACCCGGCAGGGGTCGGGCCACCGGGGCCCGTTCCGGATGCCTACTGGTCTTCGTAGACAGTGACGGAGTCGTCCATCACGACCAGTTCGACCCCGGCCCGGGCCAGGATCTCGCGGGTGTCCTGCCCGGCGTGGTAGCGACGGCGCGCCACCACCCGGGTGATCCCCGTGGAAGCGATGAGCAGGGCACACACCCGGCAAGGCTCCATGGAGCAGTACAGGGTGGTGTCGGCCAGCGCCAGCCCGTAGCGCGCTGCCTGGCAGATGGCGTTCTGCTCGGCATGGACGGTCCGCACGCAGTGCCGGCGGACGGTGCCGTCCTCGTCGATCACCCGGCGTAGATCATGGCCGACGTCGTCGCAGTGCGGCAGGCCCGAGGGCGACCCGACGTACCCCGTGCAGATGATCCGCTTGTCCCGGACCACCACGCAGCCGCTCTGGCCCCGGTCGCAGGTGGCCCGGGCGGCCACCTGATCCACGAGCCCCAGGAAGTACTCGTCCCAGCTGGGCCTGACCATCCTCCACCCCGGTACCGCTGATGGCGGCGACCTTACCGGGTTGCGGGGACGCCGGCCTTCCCAATCCGGAGATCCCGCCGAGCGGGCCGCCCCGCCTTCTCGACACCCCCGGTTGTTAACCTCGGCCCGTGGCTTACCAGGCGCTCTATCGCAAGTACCGGCCGCAGCGCTTCGGCGACATCGTCGGCCAGGAGCACGTCACTCTGACCCTGGCGCGCGAAGTCCAGCAGGGCCGTCTGGTCCACGCCTACCTGTTCGCCGGGCCCCGGGGCACCGGCAAGACCACCACGGCCCGCATCATCGCCAAGGTGCTGAACTGCCCCGACCGGGGAGCCGACGGCGAGCCCTGCAACCGCTGTCCCTCGTGCCTGGCCATCACCGAGGGCTCCTCCCTCGACGTCATCGAACTCGACGCCGCCTCCCACAACAAGGTCGAGGACGTGCGCGAGATCCGGGCCAACGTGGGCACGGTGGCGTCGACGGGGGGCGCCCACCGGGTCTACATCCTCGACGAGGCCCACATGCTCTCCCGAGCCGCGGCCAATGCCCTGCTCAAGACCCTCGAAGAGCCGCCCGAGCACGCCTTCTTCGTGCTCGCCACCACCGAGCCCTACAAGCTGCCCGACACCATCCGCAGCCGGGCCCAGCGCTTCGACTTCCGCCCGGTCGGCTCGGACGCCCTGATCGCCCATCTCGGCGACATCGCCTCACGCGAGCGCTACCAGGCGGCGCCCGACGGCCTGGCTCTCATCGCCCGGCACGCGCGCGGTTCGGTCCGCGACGCCCTCGGCCTCCTCGAACAGGTCGCCGCCCTCGGCGGAGGCAAGGTCGAGGCGCGGGGGGTCACCCGGACCCTGGGCCTGGCCCCCAGCGACGCCTTCACCCGCCTGGCGGCCACCATCTCCGAGCGCGACGCCCCGGGCGCCCTCACCCTGGCGGCTTCGCTCGCCTCCGAGGGGGCCGACCTGCGCCGTTTCGTGGCCGACGCCATCGAGTTCTTCCGCGGCGTCTTCCTCACCCGCTACGCCCCCAAGGTCGAGGAGATCGTGGACGAACCGGCCGAGGTCATCGCCGAATGGCGGGCTCAGGCCCGCGTCCTCGACAACAGCGACGTCCTGCGGGCGGTGGAGGTGCTGGGAGATGCCCTGGCGGCGCTGCGCGACGGGCGCGAGGAGCGACTGGTGGTGGAACTCGCCCTGCTGCGCCTGACCCGGCCCGAGACGGCGGTAGACCCGGCCTCCCTGGCGTCGCGCCTCGACCGCCTCGAAGAGCGCCTGCACCGCTCCGGGGACACAGCGACTCTCCCTCCCCTCACCGCTCTGTCCGATCCCGGCCGCACCCCGCTCCCGGCGGAACCCGCGCCCGGTGCCGCCCCGGCTCCAACGGGCCCCCCCGCCGCCGCCCCTCGGGCCCCTGCCGGACCAACCCGTCGCGCCGCGGCGAAGGCCGCCCCCAAGGAACCGGCGGCCGCGGCGGCTTCCGGCCGGCGCGAGGAACCGGCCCCGCCGGAGGCGACCCCCCCAACCCCGCAAGACGCCACTACGGCCTCCGGCGACCCGGTGGCAGCCCCAGCCGCACCCCTCGACCTGGCCGCCCTCGAGGCGGTGTGGCCGGCTCTGGTCGAGCGGGTGCGCCTCGACGCCGGCCCCCGCCGCCATGCCCTCTTCCGCGCCTGCCGGCCTGCCGCCGTCGAAGGCTCGCGGTTCTGGCTCGAAGTGCCCGCCGGGCTCCACTTCCACCTGGCGCAACTGGTTGAGGACCGCGAGCTCGAGGGCCTGGTCGGCCGCATCGCGAGCGCCCTCCTCGGCGGAACGGTGACGGTGTCTTACCGGCCCGGCGACGGTGAGCAACCTGCCGCCGCACCGGCGCGGGCCCCCGACAAGGACCAGTTGCTCGGCGACGACCCGGCACCCGCCGACCCCACCGCGGTGATGACCGAGATCTTCGGCGGCGAGGTCGTCTCCCCGCCGCCCCCGCCGGATCGCAGCCGGGGAAGCAGCCGCCGCCCGCCGCCGGGGCGCTGATACTCTGTCCTCCTAATGGCCAAGAAGACTCCGCGGCGGGTTCCCGGGGGCTACCCGGCGGCCGGGCGCCCGGGCGGGGGCATGCCCTCGCTGGAATCCCTGGCTCGCCGCGCCGCCGAGATGCAGCAGCACCTGGAGGCGCAGCGGGCCGCCCTGGCCGAGCGCACCTTCACCGGTACCGCGGGCGGCGGGGCGGTGACCGCCGTGTTACGCGGCACCGGCGAACTGGAGTCGGTGCGTTTCGACCCGGCGGCCCTCGACCCGTCGGACCCCGACATGGCGGGCGACCTGGTGGTGGCTGCCGTCAACCAGGCCTGGCGCCGGATGCAGGAGGCGGCCACCGTCTCCGTGGGGCTCGGGCCCGAGGGCGCCCCCGGTCTGGACCTCGACGACCTGCGCGGGCTGCTGGGCTGATGTTCGAGCCCCCCATCCAGCGGCTCATCGACGACCTGGCCCGACTCCCCGGGATCGGCCGTAAGAGCGCGCAGCGCCTCGCCTTCCACCTGCTCACGGTGGAGGAGGAGGACGCCCGCCGCCTCAGCCGTTCCATAGTCGAGATGCGCGAGCAGGTGCGCCCCTGCCGCCGCTGCTTCAACGTCACCGACGCCGACGAGTGCGTCTTCTGCCGTGACCTGAGGCGCGACCCGTCGGTGGTGTGCGTCGTGGAACGAGCCCAGGACATCGTGGTGGTGGAGCGCACCCGGGAGTTCCGCGGCCGCTACCACGTCCTCGGCGGGGCCATCTCCCCCATCGAGGGCATCGGGCCCGAGCGCCTCCGCTTCCGGGAGTTGCTCGACCGGGTGCACGGCGAAGGCATCACCGAGGTGATCGTGGCCACCAACCCCACGGTGGAGGGCGACACCACCGCCCTCTACCTGGCCAAGGTCCTCAAGCCTGAAGGGGTCAAGGTGACCCGCCTCGCCAGCGGCCTGCCGGTGGGGGGCGACCTCGACTACGCCGACGAACTGACCCTGGGCCGGGCCCTGGTCGGCCGCCGGGAGATGTAGGGGGCAGGAGCTTCCTCTCCACGGCGGGCGTCGGGGTCCTGAGGGAATCGACCTGTTGCGAGGAGGTGGCAACTTCCCTCCCAGACCTGGTGGCCGTATCGTGCCCGTTCCTTCATGGCCGACCACGATCACCACCACGGCAAGGGGCACGGAAACAACAGCCTGGCCGACCGACTTCGCCGAGTGCTAGGGCACTCGCACGCCCATGATCAGGAGACACCGTTGGCTGACACCGGTGCGGCGGGCGTGCGGGCCTCGAAGGTCTCACTCGCCGGATTGGGGGTCACGGCGGCTCTCCAGGCGGTCCTAGTGGTGTTCACCGGTTCGGTGGCGCTGCTCTCCGACACCCTCCACAACCTGACCGACGCGCTGACGGCCGTCCCGCTGTGGATCGCGTTCTCACTGAGCCGACGGGAGACGTCGAGGAGGTTCACCTTCGGTCTAGGTCGCGCTGAGGACCTTGCCGGGCTGGTGATCGTGACGGCGATCGCGGTTTCCGCCGGAGGCGTCGCCTGGGAGTCGATGCGAAGGCTGTTCGATCCGCGATCCCTGGAGCACATCCCGTGGGTCATCGCGGCAGGGCTCATCGGTGCGGTGGGAAACGAGTTGGTGGCCGAGTACCGGATCCGGGTTGGCCGCCGGATATCGTCGGAGGCGTTGATCGCCGATGGTCAACATGCCCGAACGGACGCGTTGACCTCACTGGCAGTGGTGGTCGCCGGCGTGGGCTCCGCGCTGGGCGCCGATTGGGTCGATCCGGTGGCCGGCCTGGTGGTTGCCGGGATGATCCTGGTGATGTTGCGCCATGCCGCTACCCGAGTCTTCGGACGGATCCTCGATGCGGTAGACCCTTCGTTGGTAGATGAGGCCGAGCGGGTTGCAGGTTCAGTCGATGGGGTGTCCTCGGTCAGCGACGTCCGGATGCGCTGGCACGGGCATCGCATGTTCATCACCCTCGTCGCTGCCGTGGACCCCGGCCTCACGGTCCGTCGAGGCCATGAGATCGCCCAGACCATCACTCACGATCTCATCCACGCATTCCTCTTCACCGTCGACGCCCTGGTCCATATCGACCCGAGCGGGGTCCTCGACGCCCACGAGATCACAGCGCATCACGCCCTGTCGGGGAAGGAACTGTCCAGAGACTGAACGGAATCGCAGTGAAGTCCTGGTAGGGATCCCGAGGGGCCTCAGTCCGCTTCGAGTTCCCTGATCACGGGCCTCCGCGGCTTCCGCTGGCGGTGAGGGTGTTTCCGTCGGCGTCCTGGTAGAGGACCAGCCGGGTGCCTACCTCTCCGGCTTGGATGTGGGGGAGCACGATGGTCCCCGGGCTGCCTGTGAGGTCGGCCTGCCAGGCCAGTGTGGATCCCTCCGAGTTGGTCACATGTATGGTGATGCGAGTCGCACCGGCGACCGCTTGCGGCCTGATGCCGGCATAGCCCAGGGGTGCCACGCCCAGGCCGGTGGGGTCGCCGATCTGGTAGATGCCCCATCCGTCCGCTCCGTTCGGCGCCGTGAGGATGTTCAGCAGGTGTCCTCGGCCGTCGTCGAGGGTGACGAAGGTGGGTGCATTGGGCTCGGCCTCTGGGTCGGGTGCTGCAGTGCGGCTGCCCCACCCGAGCACCTCACGGGCGAAGCGTTCTGCCACCGTCTGGGGTCCAGCAGGTTCGAGCGGCTCGGGCCAGATCACCTCACTACCTAGGGTGACAGTCGGCTCCATGGGCTCGGCGTCGATGCGGAGACCTCCGCTGCCATCGTCGCCGTCCCACTCCAGCTGATAGTCATCGGTACTGAACATCGCGCCGTCGATGGTGATTGTTTCGTCGGAGACGACGACCACGGCCTGGCTCACGTCGTAACGGCCGACGATCGTCTGCGAGAACGTCGTCTCCAGCACGTCACCGGTTGCCTCATCGACGTACCACTCGGTCACCTGATAGATCGGAGCCTCAGTGCCATCTTCGAGTAGAGCGGACCCCCCCTCAATCACCTGCCGGTACAGCGCGGCCGCCCGTCCCCGGCCGTCCGTGTGGTCCCCCGGGACGATGCTGCCCAGCTCCTCGTAGCCGGGGGTGTTGGGAGAGGCGACGGGGGGAC